>ENA-ORMR01000598-ORMR01000598.1-human-gut-metagenome-genome-assembly--contig:-NODE-598-length-34526-cov-3.516695_pt1 | contig 34526 bp, 27 predicted proteins | sample MGYA00242107_ERZ509003 | MGnify/ENA primary metagenome ERZ509003 (study PRJEB26280, sample SAMEA2338699) | human gut metagenome | biome: human gut; feature: human-associated habitat; material: faeces...
GAGCCGCGTATCGGGAATGCCGACCTTGCGGGGGATGCCGGGGAAAGCGACACCCCGGCGAAAGTGTGACTAAACAACGAAATGTGTCATTTCGTTCCTTGCAGTCCGACTGCAACGGGGGACTTCGTTCGGCAGCAGCCGACTGAAAGTCGGTGCGTGCGAACGCCGTTGCACGTTTGATCGGATTTGTCATGTTGGAAGCCTGTGTTGCGGCATTTGGTCAATAAAAACATCAAGAAACAAACATGGCAATATCAACAACATAATGGTTGTTTCAATTTGGCATACGAAACAGTGCAACCGGCTTTGCCTGCCGTCGGACTCTTTTTTCAATCTTTTTTGAGCAAATTATAATATATGCTTGCAATTTCTATCAAAATTCGATATAATTCGACAAGAAGCAACAAAAAACGACTTTGGGGAGAGCAAAGCGATGAAGGCAACTGCAAACACAAAAAGTATGCCTGTTGCACGCGCGTTTACGGACGGCGTACACACCAACGACGCAGTGTACCACTTTGCCCAAAGCGATATTTTTGCCCAAACGGAATAAAACACAACCAACGCCACTGAACGCACAGCCGCGCAACGCAATGCGCAAATGCCTTCGGTGGCTTTTAATTTTCAGTTCGACCGCCGCCGAGGGCGGCTTCGTTGGCACGAGCGCCAAATTGATTGAGCATTTATGCTGGTAGTCATTGCAACGCTTGCTGCATGTTGCTTTGATGTTTTTGTTGACTAACAACCGCCACATAGGTTTCTCAACATGACCGGCAAGCCGGGTTTTACGGGTTCGTATGTATGACCTGAAGCATGTATACGCTAGTGAAATTGCAGCATTGTTTGTCTTGACGTTTTTGTTGACTAACAATTGCTACAATTGGCTTCCAATGTGTCATGTTGAGCGCAGTCGAAACATCCCCGGGAACGGACACATTGTAGTCGTGCTATAGGCATTGCAATGCCAATTGCCACAAACCGCTGTTGCACAAAGCCTTCCTCCGAGTGTGAATGGGGACGCGTCAGCGGTGGAAGGCGCCAACGTGCCTTTTGGGTTACGCATTCTCCCTTGGTGCCAACTTATCACACACAACACAACAATTTTTACTCACTGCATTTGACTTTTACGGCAACAAGCCGAAAAAACATAAACACAAAATAAAAACGGGAGGAAAAATATCAAAAATGACAAAAACCAACAAAACACTGCTGTGCGTTTTGCTTGCAATGGTGCTTGCGTTTGCATTGGCGCTCACCGCGCTGACAATCACCGCGCAAACCGCAACGGCAGAAGGGGAAACGGCTGGAAAAACGCTTGACTTCTCAAAAACAAAATGCGACAGTAAAACGAGTTCTTATACGTCTAAACCAACTGCCACTGTAGATGGCTTTGTGTGGAGTATCGAAAATTTCAACAATAATAATCTTGGCTGGACTTACATCAAGTGCGGTTCTAAAAACGCGGCTAGCGTTGCGAGCATTGCGACCGATGCCCCGATTTCCGAGGTTATTGAAAAGGTTGTACTGACGATTGATAATGTTACTGCAAACAATGTCAACAGCATAAAGTTGACAGTTGCAAGCGACAAGGATTTTACAACCGATACGCAAACAGTTGATATTCCTGCTGTAGCAATCGGCGCACAAACTTTTACGGTTGCAAATCCTATTGAAAACGGATATTATAAAATTGAAATTGATTGCAAAAAGTCCTCCAATGGTATTGTTCAAATTTCCAAAGTTGAATACTTTGCACCTGCTGCTCCTGCTTGCGACCACAGTGCGGACAAACTTACCAAGACGGAAGCCAAAGCGGCAACCTGCACGGAAGCCGGCAATGTGGAATACTACACCTGCACGTGCGGAAAGATTTTTGCAGATTCCGCCGCCACAACCGAACTTACGGAAACCGCAATTCCCGCTCTCGGACACACCTTTGGCGAGTGGACATTTGATAATGTTGCTCACACTGCAACGCGTGAATGCTCCGTATGCCACACGATTGAAACAAAAGACAACACGGCAATAACTATTTTTGTTAACGGTGAAAAATTGTTGCCGGACGGAACAGATTTGACTATTCGTAAAGCAACGATAGAAATGGGTAGTGAAATATTGGAAATATCCACGTTGTCCGAAAATGGGCAAATCTATCAAGGCGAAGAGTTTTACGCAACATTTGTAACAAGTCGTGCGGATAAGTTTGACCACGCCAACTACACCGTAACGGTGGAAGGCGGTACGTTGGTTTGGAACGAAAGTTCCACCGATTCCGCAACGATTACGGTTGCAGATAACGCTTTGGAAGTTAAGATCACCGTTGTTTACAACTGCCCCCACACAACCAAGACGTACACACGCATTGCCGGCACGGAAACGCACAAAGTTGTTTGTTCCGATTGCGGTGCAACTTTGGTTGAAGAAGATGCTTGCGTTGCCACGGGCGAAAACGTTGCAACTTGTATGAAAGAAGGCAAGTGTGACCTTTGCGGTGGAGCAATTGCAAAACTTGAACACGGCACGGAAGGTTGCTCGCATACGGCAGAAGAAATTCTTGTTTTGAAAGCATACGACATGACCGCGGCAAGTCGTCCTACAAGCGATGCGCAAGACGTAACCATCACAGGCGTTGTTTGTTCAACATATTCAAGTTCAAGTAGGGTGTTAGTAATCACTGTCGGCTCGTTGGGCGAAGAATACAAGGTTACATTATTCAAACCTACAGATAACGACAAATTGCCACTTGCTAACTTGAAAGTTGACGACGTTATCACTGTAACAGGCAAATTGTTCAAGTATAAGGATAATACAATACAATTTAGTGCCGGTAGTACATATACAAACGTTGTCGCTTCCAAATTTGAAGTAAGTCAATCTATCGCCGCAGGCGACGGCGCAAAGGAAGTTACCGACGAAACAAGCGGTGCAAAAACGATTTACGTTAAAAACGGAAGTCAAATCGTCGTAACGTATGCTATCACCGCAAACGACGGTATCAACACGTTTATCGCAACGCTTAAGTACAACAAGGCTTTGTTTAGTATCGTAAGCGTAACAATCACGGACGGTTTCGGCGCAGGCACGGCGGTTAAGTCCGGCAACGTTGGCGTTACCGACTACAAAGTGTACATCGAAGGCGACGGCGAAGGCTATACCGCCAACTACAAGGGTGAATTTGTTGCCGTTGTTTACCAATTTAACGGCGACGCGACGGCAACAATCGATGCAAGTGAATTTAGTCTTATGGACGTAACTTGCTACACCAACCACGCAAGCGGTTTTGTGAATGCCGACACAACAATCGGCACCTCCGCCGAAACGTTTGACTTTATCAAGCAAGCAAGTATCACCGTAGAAAAAACGTCGTTTGTGTACAACGGAAAAGCAATCACGGCTATCGGCAAGGGCGAACATGACCAAATCAAAGTTACAGCCGACGGTGAAGGCGCAATTTCCCATAAGTGGTACACGGACGGCACCTATGCAACCGAAGTTGGCGAAGGCTACGAAGTTAAAAATGCAGGAAAATATTACCTCAAACTGATTGTTGCAACAACAGCGGCTTTTGAAGGCAGCGAATTGAACGTGGAAATCACAATCACTCCGTTTGACCTCAAAAATGCCGATAGTGAAATTGTTATCACCGCAAACGACAAACAAGTCACCGGCTCGGCACTCACTTGGACTGTTGAGGAACTTACAATCAACGGCGGAAACTTGGCAACGGCTCGCGGATACGACAGCGACGAAAACATCTTTACGGCTACAATTGCCGAACATGCTCTTACAACCGTTGGCGAAAGCCAAAACGTTGCAGTTACGCTTGCTCTTAACGCAAACTACACCAACGGCGGAGAAAGTTCCATTGCCGCAACGGTGACGCTTAAAGTTGTTGCCTATGCAAACGCTTGGACAACCGAACCGCAAAACATCACCAAAGACTTTGACAACAACAAACTAACTTTCGCATATGCGGCCGAACACGGAACGCCCGTTTACTACCTCGGCGGCGAAGTTAAAACTGCGGAAGAATTGGCAAACGCTATCGTAAACGCAGGCACTTACGAAGTCAAAATCGTGGTGGAAGTTGTTGGCTACTCCAACTTGGAAAAGACAATCACTATCACAATCAACAAACTTAAAATCGATGCGTCCTCCATGGTGTTCGACTACTCGGAAGACGGCAAAATTACGTGGAGCAACCCCACAAATGCGATCGGCTCGACGGGCGCAATCGATTTGCCCACAGCAGTGAAGTTTACTTACACTTTGGTTGACGGCAAAACGGAAAATTACGGCGAAGACGCTGTTCTGGAATACTTGGCACAAGCCGAAGGCGCATACACGTTGAACGTTATCCCCGGTGATGCAGTAAACTACGAAGGAACTTCCACAACCACCAAAACCGTTTATACGATCACCTTTGCCGAAGGCACGCACGATGGCGACAACGTGATTGAAGGTGTTGCGGCGTATGCAACCGTTTATCGTTTCGACGGACAAAACGCGCCCGCAGCTCCCGCTGCTCCCGTTTTGGCAGGTTACAGATTTGACGGCTGGACAAACAGCGACATGTTTGGCGTTGCAGTTACCGCAAGCGTAACACTTACCGCTCAATGGATAAAGACTTACGTTATTGCTTGGAATAACGACAATGGCAGCGCGCTTGAAAGCAAAACCGTAGACGCGGGAACGCAAATTGCTTATTCTTTCGAAACGGCTCCCACGAGCGTACTTGGCGCCGACGACTACTATACTTATACGTTTGCAGGTTGGAAGAACGGCGAAGAAGTTCGCGAACTTGGCTATACGTTTACCGTTAACGGAGATATTACCGTAACGGCAACGTACACAAGCACTCTTGCTTACGTAGACGTAACCTACACTTTGACTTACGGCAACAATACGACTGCGACCGACACAATCACCAAGGTTGCAATCGATACGGCTGTAAGCGCAATAGGATTGCCCGAACTTAAAGCGTACACTTGGTTCAAAAACGACGGATGGAAGTGCGGCGAAAACGCATTTACCGCAGCTACCGCAAATCTTGCAAACGAAAAAGTTATCACGATTTCCGCAACCTACGTATTCGCAATCGGTAACGGCGACGTGGACGGAAGCGGCACTGTGGACCCAAGCGACATCGTGCTTTACCGCAAACACATCGTCGGCGGTTACGACATCACGCCTGTTACCGACGCTTGGACAACCGCAACGGCGGCGGACTTTGACGAAAGCAAAGTGTACTTTCTTGCACAAGTTGCCAACGTGGACGAAGACGGAAGCGACACAAATGACGTTCGCGACGTATCCACAATCCGTATGGCTTTGGTAGGCGCCTACGGTTACACGATCAAAAACGGCGCAGTTATAAAAGGCAGCGACGCAACCGCTCAAAGCGCAAAAGTTCAATACAAACAAGTTCTTGCTCCCATGGGCTTGTTCGGAAAGAAATTCGCTTTGTAATCTCTCGAAAATATATTGCTTGCCCCGCATGTAGTGGGGCAAGCCTTATCTTCCAAGCAAGGTCAACGTCTTGTGAGGAGGAACTTTGGTTATGAAAAAACTTGTAACAAAAATTTTCATATTTGCGGCGGTGGCAATTGCCCTTTGTTTTGCGTTGCCGAGCGTCGCGTTTGCTTCGTCCGCCCCAAAAATATCTTTGAGCGGCTCGGTTAGCGGAAAAAACGTAACCGTAACCGTGCGTATCGACGGCAACACGGGCATAACAACGGCAAACTTTCGGCTGGACTACGACCGCTCGGTGCTGAAATTTGAACGCTACGAGCAGGGAAGTGCGCTGACGGGACTTACTCTCACCACAACCGGCAAGGAAGTTGAGACATCGGAATTTAGGTTCTTGTACGACTCCGCCGACGGCGTGTGCGACAAATCCAACGGCACGATGCTGGTTTTGACCTTTTCCGTTATCGGCGACGGCGATTGTCGCGTTACGCTGTCTTACAAAAAGAACGCCGACGTTATTGCCTTGAAGAACGGCAAACAAACTTTTGTGAACCCACTCGTACAAAGCGCAGGCATAAGGCGCGGCGACGGCGGAAGCGTTTCGGTTGTGACTATTCCGTCCGAGCACGAGCCTGTGGATTGGCTTACCGTTGCAATCGTTTCGGCTTCGGTTGTTATTGCCGGTTCGCTGGTGCTGCTGCTTGTGGTGATTTTCTGCAAAAAAAGATAGGGTTTCCGCCTTATCTCCGACTATTTGGGCGGAACTCGGCTTTTGTTGCGCAACGCCCTATATTGTTGGCACTTTACAAAATTTACTCAAGGTGAAAAATGAAAAAACAAAAAATTTTCCTATGCGCTTGCGTTGCCTGTTTGGCGGTGGTGTTGCTGGTTGCGGCCTTTGCTTTGCAGGGCGGCGTCGTTGCCAATGCCGACGAGACTATAACCTTTTCGGTTGAAAGCAAAACCGTTCACCGCGGACAACGCTTCACGCTTTTCGTTTTTGTGAGCAACAACAGCGGAATAGACTCGGCATTTTTGTCCCTATCCTACGATAAAACCGTGTTCACTCTTGTGGACGTAACTCGCGGGGAGGCGCTTGCCTCGATGAACTTTACCAAATCCGGAAGTTACGATGTTTTCCCCTTCCGCGTGTTGTGGGATTCCGTAACGGAGGACGCCGCCAACGGCAAAATCGTAACTTTTACCTTCGATAGCGACGTTTCCGCCTCGGAAGGCAACTACGAGTTTGTTATTGCCGACCTAAAAACGTATTCCGAAGGGCAAAGCCGACCGATCGTCGCGGGCGGTACGGTTACCCTAACAAAAGGGCAGTATACCGCCGTATTTCGCAATTGGGACGGCGAAACGCTGCAAACAAAGGAATTTAACGACGGCGACGTTCCTATTTTTGACGGCGCAAAGAAACCGTCCAGGGCGGCGGACGAAATGTACGTTTACGCTTGGGACGGCTGGACTGCCGACGTTGCTCAAAACCCCGACGAACTTATCTTTGTGGCGCGCTTCTTGCTTACGCCCGTGCAGTACCAACTTTCCTACTACGTTGCGGACAGCCAAAACTCCGAGCTTAAACTTTTGGCGGAACAATCCGCCATTTGCGACTTCGGTAGCGAAATAGAGTTTCCCTCCCCGTCAAAGGAAAATTGCATCTTTGTGGGTTGGTTTGTGGACAGCGGCTTTACGCAAAAATTCCATCAAAGCACAATGCCCGCGCGGGATTTGGAATTGTTCGGCTACTTTAAGTTGAGCGTGCGCGGTCAGGCGCCGCAAGTCAAGTTGGTTTCGGCGGACATTGTCGGCGGAAAAAACCGCGTGGACGTGACAATTTCCGACAACATCGGATTGTGCGACCTTATTCTCACCTTGGAATACGACCGCACCGCCTTTGATTTTGTAGGCTTCGAGCGCGGCGATGCGTTCGGCGGAGCGTCTTTTGAACACACCAACGTAAACACGCCCGACGGCTACAACGCAAATCCTTTTAAATTCAGTTGGACAAACTCCTTTAACGTTACCGACAACGGCAAGTTGCTCACTTTGTATTTCGCACCCAAAAGCGGGGCAAAAGTCGGCGGATACCCCGTCACGTTTACGTTCGACGCCGCTTCCGACGTGCATTATGCGGACAATCGCGGCAACCGTTGGCTTTCGGCTTTGGATATCGTGCCTTGCACCCTTGCCGTCGGCACGGTGAACGCTTGGAACGAACGCACAGAACAGGGGCTTGTGGAAATAGGCGTTTCGTCCGACGCGGACTACTCTGCCGATACAAAACTAGCCGTGGAATTGATTACCGACAAAATCGGCATCGACGAACGGGACAACCTTTCTAAAAACGGCAAACTGCTTGCGGCTTACTCCATAACGCTTCACACCGACGGAGCAACCGTTGACGTACAACCGGGCAGCAGGCTTACCGTCAGAATAAAACTTTCCGCCGAGCAGGCAAAAGCCAAAAATCTGCGCCTGTACTACGTGGGCGACGACGGCGTTGCCGTGCAGGTTGACAGTAAAGCGGAAAACGGCTACCTCGTGTTTGAAACCGACCACCTTTCCAAATGGGTGATCATGGGCGACGTTGCAAATTCCGCCTCGTCGCCGGTGGTTGCGGTTATTTTGCTTTCCGTGTTTGCCGCGGCGTGCCTTGCGTACGTGATTGCGGTTACCGTTTGCATGCGTAAGGGCAAGGAATTGTTCCTCGGCGGCAAAAAAGGAGGCAACGATGAGTGAGTGCATTTTGGCAAATGCCGCGTATGCGGCGTTTCACGACGGCGAGTGCGTTGCTTGGATTTCGATTACGGCATGCATCGTTTCTCTTGCGACGCTTGCCGCATTGACGTTTTTTAGGTGCAACAAAACCGCGCGTTTGGCGGTTTCCGTTTGGAACGTGGTTGCCGTGGTTTGCTCGGTTGTGGTGCTTGTTTTGCACGCGTGCGTGTTCTCGGTTGTGGCAACGGTTTTTGCCGCATTGCTGTGCGCCTTTGCGCTTGCAATCTTCTTCCGAAACGAAAAACCGCAGTTTTCGCTCGGGAACGACGGCGCGTACGTCGTTTTTGAACGGGACGGCAATGTGGAACTGTTGCTGTTTGACGATCAAAACAAACTTTTGGCAAAAAGTCCCACGTTGTTTGACAGCGCGGAAGAAGCCAAACGTTATGCGGCAAAATGTATCGCCGCCGCAAAAATCGCCGTGCTGCGCGACGGTGAAAATGAAATTTGCCCCGCCTTTGAGCCGATTTGCTCGGGCGACGAATATTTTTGCAAACTTGTCGGAGAACAGGGCGAAATGTTGCTGGTTTCTCCGTCTTGCAAAACGCCGTACGCCGCAAAATGCAATTTGGCAAGTTTTGTCGGCGCGGTACTCTCCACAAAACTGCTTGCCGCTTTCGTCAGCGACGATTTTTAGGTAGGCAAAAGCGATTTATTAAACCTTCACCGCAATGCGGGACGGCCTTGTCGTAAAATTGCCGCTCGGAAAACGGCACGCCGCTTGTGCAAAACGTTTTCGCCCAAGCGTGCGCAAAGAATTCACTAACGTATAACGCCTTTTGCGGATAATTGCGGCGCGGACGGCAAAAATTGTTAATGCCGCATGGAAACGACAAATTACGTTGCAGGGATTGCCTTCGGTCGGCAATCCTTTTTTTTGTTGCCAAATTGCCGTTTGTTTGGTACAATACTGCCATGAACGGTTACGATTTCGACAAAACAATACTTCGAGGCAACAGCGTTCAGCGGTTGTTTTACTACTGTATGGTGCGGTTTCCCTACCTAATTTTGTATATGGTGGCGGATATTTTTATCGCGCTTTTGTACGCCGTGCGGATTTTGAACAAGCACAGGTTTTTGACCGCGCTGGAAGGCTTTTTGCTGTTTGTCCCCAACCGACAAAAGGTTATCGAACGGTTTTGGGACAAAAATTTGAAGCATATAAGGTCTTGGTATTTGTGTCTGAGGCGGGACGACGACGTTGTGATTTCGGCTTCTCCGCAATTTGAAGTGGAAGTTGCCGCCGAGCGCTTGGGCATAAAGTGCATTGCCACCGAAGGTAGCGTCGAGCCGCTTAAATTCGGCAAAGTTCACTGCTACGGCGCGGAAAAAGTTGTTGCCTACAAGCGTGCGTTTGGGGATACTCCGCTTCTTAGTTACTATTCCGACTCTTGGTCGGACGAACCGATGTTCGCTTTTGCGCAAAAAGGCTACCTGGTAAAGGGCGACAACGTGTTTTTGGTATACGAAAACGGCAAAAAATTGAAAAAATCCGATTGGAAACAGGTGATAAAAAACGGCAATTTTACCGACGAAGCCGAACAATAGCGGCTGTTGTGGCGTAAAACTTTGACAAACAATGCACGCGTTTGGGTTTTTACGCGATGTTTGTTATTAAAATAAACGACAAGCCTCAGGTGAGGCAACGTAGGGTGTTGCCAACGATTCAACAGGTTAAACACAATGGTGCTTGCGCTTTCGGCAGGAGAAGCAATATCGGCAAACGGCGCAAACCGAGAGGCATTATTATCGATAATAAATTCAAAATATCGAAGGGGCGTTATCTCTTTTTCCGATTGGCGAAACAAATCGCGCCGCTGTCTGCGCAACAAAGGCTGCGGCAAACATCATCTAAATATGTTTACAAACAAAAACGGTCTGAAAGTAATCTTCAAACCGTTTTTTGTTGCTCAAATGCGCGAGGTTGCAACGTTTGCTAAACGCAAGCGCAAAATCGCGTGGTTTGTTCCGCACGCTTTGCCTAAAATCCGTTAAGCGTAGTAAAAACGTTGTCGGTTTGCGTGCGCGCGGAGGAATTGTTGCCGCAAAGCCGATTGTAGTAGCAATTTAGCAGCAAAATCACAAAAGCAATAATCAGCCCGTTTGTAAGGGACAGTTTGTTGTCCTTATCCAACACGGCGTACAGCAATAGCAAATACAGTAAACTTCTTGTAATATTCATCGTTATCCCCTTCGATACTACAATATTAGTGCAAATCCCGTCTTATTCGACATTTTTTCGTTGAGCATACAATTTATCATAAGAGGGCAAACATAGTGTTCCCGTCAAACGTTTGCAAAACAGCGGCAGTCATAAATTTGCTCGCAAGGATTTTCTGCTTTGACGTTTTTCAAGCAAGAACGAAAAAAACGTTAGCGTTTGCGGCAAACATACAACGGGACGAACGTTTTGCCGTCATGTATAATATTTGCTTCGTATTGTTTCATATCGGAAGTTTTGTCGCATAGCGTGAGGAGCATATCGAGCAGAACCGACGAATTTACACACAATAGAGGCAACGCAAAAGTTTTTGTGGCAAATCCGCAAGGTTTTCTTGTTGATTATTTATACGCCAACAGTGAGGATAAAATACCATGCTAACAGCAACCAACGAAGTTTTGGACGATTTGGAATGTTACTTGCCGGATGCGGACTCGGTTAAAAAGATTGCCCGCTTTTTTGCGCTGTTTGCCGATTCTACCCGCGTAAAACTGCTTTCGGCTTTGGCAATTTCGCCGCTGTGCGTAACCGATTTGTCGGCAATTTTAAGCATCAACCAAACCACTGTGTCGCACCAATTGCGAATACTAAAAGATATGAACGTGGTGGAAAGCATTCGCAACGGCAAAATTTTGCAGTACAAAATTTGCAATCCCAAAATCAACGAAATTTTGCTCGTGGGCGTGGAGTGTTTGGGATATTGACCGCTGTTTTGCACAAAGCGGATGTCGAGGGATTTTTTATCACAAACTGTTTGCGGCAAGTCGGCTTTTGCCGTGTTAAACCTTGTAGTTAGATAAAGGCATGGTCGCTTTACAAACAAACAAAAGTTGTTGAGGATTACGTGATTCTGTTGTTTTTTGCATACGTCAAAATCATGCCGAGCGGCGAAAAAGTTTTGTGGTTTTGCTCGGCAGAGTCCGACATATTTTCCTTTTCTACGGTTTGCTTGCGTTTCTTTGCACGCATAAACCCGATACGCGCGTTTGCTTGCATTGGCAAAATTCTTTGTTTCAAGCAAAAAATATTGTAAAAATTATGTAAAAAAATTTTGTTTTGTGCTATAATGTGTAATAAATATTTACTTTTCTACGCAAGTAAAGACGCAAATCGGAGGGATTATGTACAAAAACATCGTTTTTGACGTTTACGGAACGCTTATAAACATCAACACGGACGAAATATCTCTTTCCGTTTGGGAACAGGTTGCAAAAACAATGAGGTTTTACGGCGTGGACTACGGCGCGGCTGAACTTTGCGGCGGATATTTCGGCTTGTGCAAAAAGTACATGGACGAGGGCAATCAACGTCACGAATATCCGGAAGTGGACGTGGTAAAAGTGTTTTCGGATTTATTTGCCAACAAAGGCAAAAAAGTCAGCGACGCTTTTGCCGAACGCATCGCCCAGCAGTTCAGAATTTCTTCGCTACATCATCTGTCGCTTTACCCCAACGTGGAGGCAACACTTCAACATCTTAAGCACATCGGCAAAAAACTGTACGTGCTTTCCAACGCGCAGGCGGCTTTCGCCAAAGTGGAACTTTCCTCTTTGGGAATAACCGGACTGTTTTCCGGCATAGCGTACTCGTCGGATTACGGCTGTTCCAAACCGTCGTCGGAGTTTTTTAACGCAGTACTTAACAAGTACGGACTGGACAAATCTCAAACGTTGTACGTTGGCAACGACGCTCGTTGCGACGTGGACGGCGCAAACAATTGCGGCATGGACACCGTTTGGCTAAAAACAAACTTGACCGACGGATACGTTCGTCCCACCACGCAGCCGACCTACACGATTGACAACGGCGACTTTTTGAAAATTGTCGATATAGTCAGTGACGATTAGCCTCGCCGTGGCTGTAAGCGCACCCAAGCGTCGCAGTACGTCGTTACGCTCTCTCGCTGATTGGCACGGTGTCAGTTGCGTTTGAACTAATTTTAACGCCGTCACGACTGTTTGGGCTTTGCTCTACGCCCTCCACGTACAGTCAAGTACGCGTTCGATTGCTTGCCTCGTCAAACAATCCGCAAAACCGGCATTGGCCGTTAAGGCGTTAAAACACTATGTTCCGCCGGAGTTAAACGAAAGTAGCATAATCGTTTATTTTGACCACTGCCGATAGCAAATGATGTATTTTGACGGAGTGCTACATGCTTTGGCAGTGGGTTCAAATGCAATTTCTGCTACCTAGTTGAAAACGCCGACGAATACCACAAAGCGTGGCAGCAGTTGAGCGCGCAGACGAACAACTACAATAATGCAGTGACAATTAAAATTGAAATATACAAAAACAAAATGCGTCCGAAAGCCTAAAAACTTTCAGGGCGCATTTTTAATAATCAAGTGTTGAGCGTTTGTTTAGTGTATTCCTGTCGCAACGAGTGCCATAACGGAATAAGGAACATTGCGGATGTTTGTTATAAACGCTCTTGCGTGCAAAAATATTCGTGTTCACTCGCAAAGTTGCAAGCGCGATGGTGTCAAGCACAAACAGATTTGCCGTGTTTGCGGCAAAAACAATCGGGAAAATAGGTTATTCCATTCCGCGAAGTTCGGCGGCGGGAACGTACTTTTTTGCAATCTCCAAGTAGCGGTGCATTTGTTCGTCGCTCGCTCCGGTAACGGTGCCGTCGATAAGGTCGCCGCTGTCCACAAACTTTTGCAAGTAGTATTTGGGTGCGCCGGCAATCCACTCGGCAAGTTGCTCAATGCTTTTTTCGTCGTGGAAGTTTGCCGTAACGGTGGTGCGAAATTCAAACGGAATTTTGTCTTGGGAAAGCAGGTATGCGACGGATTTTTCTATTGCCGCAATGTCCACATTTGTGCCAACGGTTTCCGCGTAGCGACTTTTGCTGTTTTTCACGTCCATCGCGCAGTAGTCAATCAAGCCGTTTTCCACAAGGGCAATCAGCCTGTCCGGAAAACTTCCGTTTGTGTCGAGTTTTACCAGAAATCCAAGATTTTTTACTGCAAGAATAAATTCTTTTAAATCTTTTTGCAAACAAGGTTCACCGCCTGTGATAACAACTGCATCAAGTTTGCCTTTACGGGTTTTCAGAAACTCTAAAAAGTCAGACGCATTAAGCGCCTGACCGGTATTAGACAAAAAAAGTTCGGGATTGTGGCAATATCCGCAGTGAAAATTGCAGCCTTTTGTAAAAACAATAGCGCTGATTTTTTCAGGATAATCCAGTAAGGATGTTTTTTGAATTCCGCCGATTTGCATGGTTTTGTTAGGTGAAAAGTGAGAAGTGAAAAGTGAAAAGTCCTTTACGGTAAATAATTATTCTTAAAACCCGGTGATTTTAGTTTCTTATAATTAATATAGAAATTATTTATGAATATTTACTTCCTGATACGGACTTTTCACTTTTCACTTCTCACTATATTATTTTACTTTCCTTCAATTACAAACGTCTTTCTGTCGCAAAACTCTTTGCGTTTGCCTTTGTTCCACTGGGTTACGGGGCGGATATAACCGACAACGCGCGAATAAACTTCGCAGTCTGCTCCGCACTCGGGGCAGGTGAAATGTTCGCCTGCAACATATCCATGGTTCGGGCAGGTGCTGAAGGTCGGTGAAAATGTGAAATACGGAAGTCTGTAATTGTTACAGATTTTTTTTACGAGATTTTTCATGGTTTCAATATTTTGAATTCTTTCGCCCGCATAAATATGAACAACCGTTCCGCCAGTGTATTTGGTTTGCAAATCGTCCTGATGGTCAAGAACTTCAAAAATATCATCCGTGTAATTCACCGGTAATTGTGTTGAATTGGTGTAGTAAGAATATTTGTTTTTGTCGCACTTTGCAAGCCGGTAAGATGTTCCCTCGCCCGGTGTTGCTTCGAGATTGTAATTGTTGCCGGTTTCTTTTTGAAATTCGACGATTTTTGCGCGCATAAAGTCCATGACTTCAATGGCAAAATGTTTTCCGCGAAAACTTCCGATATCATCTTTTAAAAGGTTCAGACAAGCCTCGTTCATGCCGATAAGCCCGATTGTTGAGAAGTGGTTTTTCCAGTAAACTCCGAAACGTGCCTTGATATCGCGCAAATAGAATTTTGTATACGGATACAAATCTTTGTCTGTGTAATCTTCCAGAAGCGCACGTTTGATTTCCAAACTTTCTTTTGCAATTTCCATTTTTCTTGCAAGCTGTTCAAAGAAATCGCTTTTTGAAGTTGAATTTTCTGCAATTTTTGGAAGGTTAATTGTCACAACGCCGACCGAACCGGTCAAAGGATTTGACCCGAAAAGCCCGCCGACGCGGTATTCAAGTTCGCGGTTGTCAATTCTCAGGCGGCAGCACATTGAACGTGCATCTTCCGGTGACATATCTGAATTAATGAAGTTTGAAAAGTAAGGGATACCGTATTTTGCAGCCATTTCCCAAAGCCCTTCGATATTTTTGTTATTCCAGTCAAAATCTTTTGTAATGTTGTATGTCGGAATCGGGAAGGTGAAAACCCGCCCTGAATTGTCGCCTTCCATCATGATTTCAAAGAAAGCTTTGTTAATCATATCCATTTCATTCTGGAATTCTTTGTAAGTTGCTTCCTGCAATTCGCCGCCGATAATAACCGGCTGTTCAGCGTAATATGAGGGAACTGTCAAATCCATTGTGATGTTTGTGAAAGGAGTTTGAAAACCGACGCGTGTCGGAACGTTCATATTGAATACAAATTCCTGCATTGCCTGTTTTACCTGTTCATAAGTCAGGTTGTCATATTTAACAAAAGGTGCAAGAAGTGTGTCAAAGTTTGAAAAAGCCTGCGCTCCGGCTGCTTCTCCCTGCATTGTGTACATAAAGTTCACGATTTGTCCCAAAGCCGTTCTGAAGTGTTTTGCCGGCGCGCTTTCGATTTTTCCCTTAACACCTTTAAAACCTTCGGTTAATAAATCTTTCAAATCCCAGCCCACGCAGTAGACCGAAATTATATTCAAGTCATGAATATGAATATCGCCGTTGATGTGAGCATTTTTAATATCTGATGGGTAAATTTTATATAGCCAGTAATTTTTGCTGATTTCTGATGCTATGTAATTGTTCAGCCCCTGAATTGAATAAGTCATGTTTGAATTTTCGTTAACTTTCCAGTCAAGCTGTTTCAAATAATTGTCAACAAGTTCAATGTTTGCATCTTTTGCCGATGGCAGAACATTTGACATAAAAGCTCTTTTAGCCGAGTCCAAAGCGACAACATTGTTGTCTTTGATAATCGTATTCTTCATAAAAAAATCTCCCAGATTTCCGTGGTAACTTAAACTAAAATAAGCATTCCGACTTTGACGGCTGCGGTCCAGTGTGGGAATTTCACCCATGCTTTCCTTAATTTAGTAAATTTATTTTATAATTTTATTTAAAATTTGTCAATGAAGTTTAATAAATCAACAGATTGGTCTTGCTCAAATTATTAATTGCTATTTATTTTTTCTTGTTCTATAATTGAGTCATTAAAGGAGAGCAATATGGAGATATTAAACAAAAACGAAGGATTAATTACTAAAATCATCGGACCTGTTATTGACGTTGAGTTTCAGGCTGGTGACCTGCCGGAAATTTATACGGCTTTAAATATTTACAAAGAAGACGGCAGTTTTGTAGTTGCCGAAGTTCAGCAAATGCTTGGGAATAACCGTGTCAGAACAGTTGCAATGTCTTCAACAGACGGGCTTAAAAGAGGTATGAAGGTTGTTAATACAAACGAACCGATTAAAATTCCTGTTGGCAAACCGATTTTGGGAAGAATTCTTAATGTAACAGGTCAGCCTGTAGACCAGATGGGACCTGTTGAAACAGATACATATCTCCCAATTCACAGAGAATCTCCGAAACTTGTTGATCAAAATACAAATATTGAAATTCTTGAAACCGGTATTAAAGCAATCGACCTGTTACAGCCATACCAAAAAGGCGGAAAAATCGGTCTTTTCGGTGGTGCCGGTGTTGGTAAAACAGTTTTGATTATGGAATTAATTCATAACATCGCAATGGAACATTCAGGCGTTTCTGTTTTCGGCGGTGTTGGAGAAAGAACCCGTGAAGGAAACGACCTCTGGAACGAAATGAAAGAATCCGGCGTTATAGATAAAGTTGCCCTGATTTACGGACAGATGAACGAACCGCCGGGAGCACGTATGAGAGTCGGACTTTCAGCCTTAACTGCCGCTGAATATTTCAGAGACTTCTCAAAACAGGATGTTTTGTTATTTATTGATAATATTTTCAGATTTACTCAAGCAGGTTCGGAGGTTTCAGCACTTCTTGGACGTATGCCGTCAGCCGTTGGTTATCAACCGACACTTGCAAATGAAATGGGTGAACTTCAAGAACGTATTACATCAACAAAAGATGGTTCAATTACTTCAGTTCAGGCAATTTACGTACCGGCAGACGACTTGACTGACCCGGCTCCGGCTACAACATTCTCGCACCTTGACGCATCAACTGTTTTGTCACGTCAAATTGCATCTCTCGGGATTTATCCGGCGGTTGACCCGCTTGAATCAAGTTCACGCGCGCTTGACCCGAATACTGTTGGTGAAGAACACTACAACGTTACTCGTAAAGTTCTTGAAATTCTTCAAAAATACAAAGAACTGCAAGATATTATCGCAATTCTTGGTATGGATGAGCTTTCTGACGAAGATAAAGAAACCGTTAACAGAGCAAGAAAAATTCAAAGATTCTTGTCTCAGCCTTTCTTTGTCGCTGAGCAGTTCTCAGGAATTCCCGGGAAATATGTTAAGCTTGAAGATACGATTAAAGGCTTTAAGGAAATTATTGAAGGCAAGCATGATGATTTGCCCGAACAAGCTTTCTACATGGTCGGAACCATTGAAGAAGCTGTTGAAAAAGCTAAATCACTTTAGAACACTTGTAAATGGTGAGGTGTTTTTATGGATGAATTCTCACCATTTTTTACAAAGGAAAAATTTATGCGTTTAAAAATAATTACACACGAAAAAGTTGTATTTGATGAAAATGTCGATGAAATTTACACGCGCGGTGTAGACGGCGAATTCGGAATTTTAAAAAATCACGTTCCGATTATGTCTGCGCTTGATATTGGCGTAACACATATTAAGCAGGGCGAGAATGCAAAATGTTTTACTACAATGGGCGGTGTTTTGCAATTTAAAGATGATGAGTGCATAATTCTTACAACTACAGCAGAATGCGGAGATGATATTGACGTTGCCCGTGCAAAAGAGGCATTAAGACGTGCGCAGGAACGCTTGGCGGATAAAGATGTCGCAATTGATGCAAAACGTGCAGAAGCTGCTGTTGCTCGAGCAATGGCAAGATTGAAAGCTACATTAAACGGATAAAAATTCAGCATTATACAAATAAAGATTTCTTAATAATAATCTACCACGGGTAATCCTTTGTAATCTCCCAGTTGTTCAACTGTAAAAGTTTTGTGCAATAGCCAAAACTACCGGCTTTCCCTTTATTAAGTTTGTTACATCCCCAGCTATTTGTTGTAGAGGTTAAGCTTTCGTATTTCCCATCCCAATTAAAAGTGTACGGTTCAATTGTGGTTTTATTATTTAAACGTTTTATTGGCTTTCCGTTTGTATCAAAACCTTCTTTTTTATTAAATTGGAATGCAAAATAATTTCTAGTTGTTACTTCAATTTTTCCATTGGGGTAATATCCTATGTCTCCACCATTCACATCCACAAGAAATACCATTAACCCTTCTGGCAGATAAACGCAGCAAGCTCGACTATAGCCTCCTGAACCGTTGCAGGGTTCGTAATGATTGTATTTTATATATGGCAAAATATAAATTTTTAAGAAATCCAAATTTTGATCGTAATCAAAAACTTTTTGTTCTGGCATCCAATATTTGACATCATCATGATCGACAATTGATCGTAGCAAAGCATTATTCATTGTGTTGTAGAATTTGTGGACACGTGATGCAGTTGCTTTCTTTTGGGCATTGTTTATAACGGTTGGCAGAGTCATCGCTGCTACAATCCCGATTATGCCTAATGTTATAAGCACCTCGGCAAGTGTAAAGCCTCCAATAACAATTTTAAAATTAGCCTTGTAAGTCATTTTAGAACCTCAAAATATGATTACCTGTCAATATAATATGCTTAATGGTCATATTTGTCAAGAATAATTTTAACTAATAGTCCATTATACAACAGCTCCAAATGCAATATTATTTAAATGAGGGGCTTATGAAAGATTTGAAAATAAAACTAGGTATGCGTATTAAATATTTGCGTAAAGCAAAAAATTTGACGCAAGAACAACTTGCAGAAAAAATAAATATGGATATTACAAGCCTTAGCAAAATCGAAACCGGTAGAAACTATCCTCAGCCCGAAACTATTGAGAAACTTGCTTGTGCATTTGAAATTGACATAGAAGAAATTTTTAATTTTCACGAAGATTTTTCCAAAACTGATTATTACAATAAAATATTAAAAAACTTAAATTTTATGAAAGAGGATAAAGAAAAATTAAAACTTTTATATGAAATATCATCAGCACTTGTTTAAGCTTTTTGCCAGTGTATAATCGTTGTATGGAAAAGACTTTCTGGAATATTTATAAAACGTTTTTCAAAGTAGGAACTTTGCTGCTCGGTGGAGGATATGTAATTCTGCCATTGTTGCAGTCCGAACTTATTGAAAAACGAAATTGGATAGACAATGAGGAATTATGTGAATTTTATGCGCTCAGCCAAAGTATTCCGGGGCTTATTGCGGCAAATGTTTCTATTTTTGTGGGATACAAATTAAAAAGAACTTACGGCGCTCTGGCTGCAATTTCCGGCATGGTTACTCCGGCGTTTTTGTGTATTGTTCTTCTGGCAAGAATTTTGGAAGAGATTATAAAGTATAAATTTGTTCAGGGAATATTCTGGGGTGTCGCAATCGGTGTTCTTTTGCTGATTTATCTTGCGGTTAAAGAAATTTGGAATAAAAGTGTAACTGACAAATATACTTTTTCAATATTTTTTATTGTTTTTATTTTATCAGCGTGCTTTAAAGTTTCACCGGCTATTTTGATTATTCTGTCGATAATCGCGGGAATAATTTTACAGATTTATAAAAATATCCAGGAAACCAAAAATCTAAAAACGGAGGAAAAAGAGTGATTTATCTTCAACTGTTTTTAGAATTTTTTCATATAGGTCTTTTCTCTTTTGGCGGTGGATATGCAACCTTACCGTTTTTATACCATATTGCTGAAAATCAGGGATGGTATACTACAAAACAGCTTACTGATATGATTGCTGTATCTTCAATTACCCCAGGTCCTGTTGGAGTTAACGTTGCAACCTTTGCAGGATACACAACTTCAGGAATTTTAGGGGCGCTTGTTGCAACAACTTCGGTTATTCTTCCATCTTTGATTATTGTTGTTATTATCTCAAAACTTCTTGAGCAGTTTAAGCATAACAAATATGTAAAATCCGTGATTTATTCTATCAAACCGGCAGGCTGCGGACTTTTGGGAGCTGTTGCTGTAGATATGTTCTTGACTGATTTGAGCGTAAAGGGAGTTGTGCTGCTTTTAATATTGTTCGGGTTAAGTCTCGGTAAAAAGCGCGACCCGTTATTTTATCTCGGAATTTCTGCAGTGGCCGGATTGTTAATAAGCTTAGTAAAATTTTAATAATTATACAATTTATTAAAATTTATGTATAATGAAATTGAGGATTATTATATGAAGTATAAACAAAAATATTATCCCGCAATATCATTGTACCGCTTTATAATATGTATAGGTTTTTTTGTGCTGTTTGTTGCAATGATGACCCTATTGGTTCATAAAGGAATTATGCGCAAAAGATACGAAGTCGGGCTTAAAAAATCTGTCTATATCCTCAGTGAAGCTCTTCTTTTTGTTAACTTTATTTCAAATGATGATGAATTAAAAAACGATGCATATTATTTTTATCTTCTCGACGTATTTAATACCCGTTTTGAAAGCATAAACTGCATAAATTCGAAAAAGGCAATCTGCAGTGGAAAACCTTATAAAACTTCTAATGGTAAAGCGTTAATGTCAGATTTATTATTTGATAAAGGCGCTAGAATTGTTATTGGAAATATTCTTTTTATGGTAAACAAACCCGTAATTCCAACAGAACCTTTATTAGTCATAGTTGACACAAACGGTGCAAATGTTGAACCAAATAAACTCGGATATGATGTTTTTGTTTTTCAAATAAAACGCACAAAACTAAGAGCAATGGGAAATAAAGGAACGCTTTACCCTCTTGATAAATATGGCTTTTACTGTGACAGCAGAAGTACTTCTAAGGACAGGCTTTTAGGTGTAAACTGTACTTATGAGGCTTTGACAAACCATAAATACTTTTCAAAATTAAAATAAGTAAAAATAATGCGTTTGTTTGCATTTATGCGTTTTTGCGCTAACATTGTAAATGTAATTATAAGATTTTGGAGGGTATTATGGAATTTTTACACAGTATCGTGCAGGCGCACAGTGTTGCGATTTCTGCCGGTATTTTATTAATTGCGTATTTTTTTATTGCGCTGGAAAAAATCCCGAAAGTTACTATTGCACTTTTGGGTGCCGCAATCACAATTGTTTTGGGATTGGTTAGCCAGACTAAGTCATTAGACGGCGGACTAGACCCGTACTATTTTATTAATTTCGTTGATTTCAACGTAATTTTCCTTCTTGTTTCAATGATGATTATTGTAAGTATTGCAACAAGAAGCGGCATGTTTAACTGGATAGCGAATCAGCTTTTGAAACTAACCAAGGGGCATCCGGTCGGAATATTATTTGCGCTCGGGCTGTTTACTGCAATTGCATCGGCGTTTTTGGATAACGTAACAACTGTTATATTGATTATGCCGGTTACCTTCTTTATTGCAAGTAAGTTGGAAATTAATCCGATTCCTTTCCTTTTGACTGAAATTTTTGCATCAAATATTGGCGGAACCGCAACATTAATTGGCGACCCTCCGAATATTATTATTGGAAGTGCAGCGGGATTATCTTTTATGGATTTCGTAAATGAATTAACCCCGATTATTGCAGTAATTATGGTAGTTGTTCTTGTTGTATTGTGGCTTTTCTTCAAAAAAGACCTTCATACAACTCCAGAAAGAATGGCTGAAGTTGCAAATCTTGATAACTCAAAAACAATTACTGATTTTCCTCTTATGATTAGAAGTGCAATTGTTCTTGGCCTTGTTATTTTAGGCTTTGTTCTGCATGATATCACTCACATTGAAACTTGTGTTACTGCAATGCTTGGCGCGAGCTTTTTGCTTCTTTTTGAAAAGCCGAAAGATATTCTTTGCGATGTTGAATGGAATACAATTTTCTTCTTTATCGGATTGTTTATCATTATCGGCGGTGTTGAAGCTTCCGGTGGTATCGCATTGATGGCAAAATGGATTTTGGATGTAACCCAAGGTTCTCAACAGGCTACTGCAATGCTTATTTTGTGGGCATCAGGATTTATTTCAGGTATTATCGACAATATTCCTTACACAGCAACAATGACACCAATGCTTCTTGAAATCAGAAATGTAATGGGAGCAGAATATACACTTCCTTTGTGGTGGTGTTTGTCTCTGGGTGCCTGCCTTGGCGGAAACATGACAATTATCGGTGCTGCCGCTAACGTTATTGTTTCTGAAACTTCAGCTCACCACGGACATCCGATACAGTTTATGAGATTTTTGAAATACGGGGTCACAGTAATGGTAATTTCTCTTGCTTTAAGCTCTGTATATATTTGGTTAAGATTCTTACATTAATTTTTAATCATATAAAATTTTCCCGCTTGATTTTCAGGCGGGATTTTTTATGTTTACAAATGTAAAAAATATTAAAGTTTTGATTATAACATGCCGTCTTGGGGTATAGAAAGGTTAAGTATGTCAGAGAAGTTAGAAAACATAAATTTTTTTAATTTTATATGGGTTTTGATAAAGCTTAATAGAGAAATTTCGGCAGGAGAGGCTGATGCAAATACTTATCTTAAGTTATCTTTATTAACTTCAAGGCTATTTTTAAAAAAGATATCTTTTAGATTTGCACTAAAAGCTTTACGAATGGATAAAACAGACCCTATGATTTGGTATGCATGCGGAGCCGCCTGCAAAGATTATAAAGAATCTTCCATGCCTGCAAAAAAATACTTTCTAAAATCTTTTGATCTTGGCGGAGAAAATTTTTACTACGGATTGTATGAATTAATATCCACAGCTGCAGAGGAAGGTGATTCTCTTGCCAGGGATAGATATGAGAAAAGTTTCATGAAAATGAAGACAGAAAAATCTTCTGCGTATCTTCTAAGAAGAGCTTTCATATATGAGGGACATGCCCAATTAAAAGAAGCCTTTTCTGATTTTTATGAAGCTCTGAAATGCAGAATTTTTGAAAGAGGGTTGTTTGTTGCGGATTTGCCAAGTTTTGTGACATTTCTCTTTTATATATTTGTAAACTGGTCGTTTAAAACAATTCATCCGGATTGGAGACTTTCCAAAGAAGCTTTGTTTAATCTTGAAGCGGGAAGAGAAGAAGACGGTATTCAAATGCTGCTTGAGGCAGCTGAAATTTGTAAAAATAAAGCTGATAAAGAAAGTTATTATAAAAATCTTATTGATTATTTTTATGATAAAGAGGAATATAAGAAATGTATTGATGTTGCAAACAGAATTCTGATTAAATACAGATACGTTGACGCATACGGTTATAAAGCCTGTTCATATCGTGAACTTGGCGAGTTTGAAAAATCCCGCGAAGCTCTTCATCTTGCTCGTAAAGCAGGGACGCAGGAACTTACTGAAAGCACTTATTATAACAGTTTAGCGCTCACCTATTTCTGTGAAGGTAAATACGATAAAGCCATCAACTGGCTTAATAAACAAATTATTTCTTCGCCTTCGGCACATCCGTTTTTATATAAAGGGTTTTGCCTGGAAGAGCTGAACGAATTTGATGATGCAATAAAAGCTTACAATAAATCGCTTGAATATAAAGCTGATGACCTTGCCTATTACCGTGTAGCGAATTTATATTATATCAAATCCGATTACGAGAATGCGCTGAAATCAATTAATCAGGGGCTGTTATTAAACAAGGATTCTTACAATTATAACCTTAAAGGTGACATTTTAACGGCAATGAGACGTATAAAAGAAGCCAGATTCTGTTATAAACTTGCAGAAGGTCTTGATTAAAAACGTGTTATTCGCAAATTTTTCTGCAATTTAAAGGCTTAATTGTTTTTCCAAAAAGCAATCTCAGGCCGCCAAAGTTTTGTGACATAGTATTTTTTACACCAGTTGTAATTACTTCAAGATTTTGGGCTATTTTATCGGCATTTGTGATTGAGGTTGTAATTTGAGGAACTTGTCTGTTAACTCCTCCGGTTATTGCGTCAATATTTTGTGTAATTCCTTCAAGATTTTTCGTTGTTATAACTACGCTTGAGGATGTTTTGCTGAAATTGCTGAATGTGCTTTTCAATTCCTGTTCATTTATTGAATTGTTAAGTTTGAAGGCAAACATTTTTAATGCATCTGACATTTGGGCAAGGTTGCCTGTCATAATCTTAATTGCCGGGCGGTTTTCGTTGACTGTGTCCTGCAAAATTTCCATAAATAGGGTTAATGCATCACTTGTTGTTTTTAAACTTTCAAGAAGACTGTTAATATTGTTTGTAATTATATCCAATTCGCCGCTTATCGCCTTGCTTGAAAAATAATTCTCAATGTCAATTGTTGCAAAACCATTAATATGGTCCCCGCTTTTTAAAATTATTTGTGAGGGCTCCTCAGGGTATAAAAGATTTATAAAATCTATTTCCCTTCTTTCCCGTTTTTCTCTTGTCAAAAGCGCTGTTGTGTTTGAGGGCAGTTTCAAATGTGCCGGGTAAAGGACTATTGTTACAAGTGTTGTTTTAAAATCTTTGCTTGGTTTTATTTTTTCGACTTTTCCTATCCTGTAACCCTTATAATAAACAGGGATTTTATTTCTGACAGGTCTTGCATCATTGAATTCTACTGTGAGATATGTGTAAGTTTTAAGTCTGTAAAAGCATAAAAAAGTGCTCATTAAAATAAAGATTACAAGTGCAATCCTTGAAGTGGTTTTTGTTATCGGTGAAGTTAAAAATTCTTTCATACCGATAATGTTATTATTTTAATAATTCTTTGAAATTCCCCGATTTTCCATCCAACCGGATTATTATTCAATCATATTCGCAAGTTTGTAAAGGTAATCATCTTTTGTGTTTGAATGAAAGCCTGATGGTATAAAATGTTCTTTGTATTTTTCGATTGCGTAGCGGTCTGTCATTCCTGAAATGTAGTCTGTTACAATTCTTTCAATCCGATTTTCTTCACAAACGCCTTTAAGTTTGTCGCAATATAGATAAAAAAGTTCTTTTATAACATTTCTTGCTTTACTTTCTTCCAATTTTGCCGGTGAATCCATGTAAACATTTTCAAACATCCATTCACGCAGTTTTGTTGTGTAAGCCCAGGCTTCTTCACTCATTGAGACCTGCGGCTTGTCCATTGAGTTGTTTATAATTTCGGAAATCATTTTGTTAAGTCTTTTGCTCTGAACTGATGAAAAATATTTGATACAGTCTTTTGGCAGGTCGCTTTCTGCAATAATTCCGGCGCGGATTGAGTCTTCAATGTCGTGGTTAATGTAAGCAATTTTATCTGCAAGCTGAACTATTTGAGCTTCCGGAGTTTTAGGAACAAATCCCCACGTATGCGTCAATATTCCGTCAATTGTTTCGGCACAAAGGTTTAATTTTTCTAAAATTTCTACAACGCGCACGCTTTGAATGTTGTGATGGAAACCTCCTTTGACAAGTTCATTTAAAACGCCTTCCCCGCAATGTCCGAACGGCGTGTGGCCTAAATCATGACCCAGCGCAATTGCTTCTGTCAAATCTTCATTGAAATTAAGCGCACGCGCAATAGTTCTTGCAATTTGCGAAACTTCAAGCGTATGCGTAAGCCGCGTTCTGAAATGGTCATCAAAGGGTGACAAAAACACTTGTGTTTTATGCTTTAAGCGGCGGAATGCTTTTGAATGAATTATTCGGTCGCGGTCTCTTTGAAAACAAGTTCTCAAAGGGCATTCTTCTTCTTTTATTTTGCGGCCTTTTGATTCGCAGCTTTTTGTTGCGTATTCGCTTAAAACTTTACATTCGCGTTTTTCTAAGTTTTCTCTGATTGAGTGGTTGTTTTCAGTCAGTGTCATTTGAATCTCTCTGTTTTTGTATCTCTGCTTGAATTATAGCATAAATAAAAAAGCACCTCATTTTTTGAGTTCTTTACCGGCGTGAAATTTTACTGCCGGATTTCTATACTCTGTTCTTTAGGCGGAAAATGTTTTTTTCTGTACTCGTCAAGCATTGAACCGGCTTTGCTTATTGCCAAACCTGAAATTGCACCGTAAAGCATAGAACGCCCGCCTGATACCAGACTTGCAGAGAAGTACAGTGAGGTTGCAATTGCACCGATTGCCGGAATTCCGGCGCGAAGCAGGACTGATTGCTGCTGGTCTTTGTTTTCGGATTTGGACAGCCCTACTCCGACAGCTCCAATAGCGGCCAAAATTGACAAAATATCTGTTGGTGCAGAACCGAGTTTTAAATCTCTGTTCATATCAAAAAAGTTGTCGGTTTCTTTGGTTATGGCGCTGTCGATGTCTTTTACGGTTTTATTTACCTGCTGTTTTAGTTTTAAATAGTCTTCACGCGGAAGAAGTTTTTTGTATATAGTCAGCATCTCCTGGAATGCGCCTTTTCCGTTTTCTCCCATTATTTTGTTGATGTCTTGTATGTTTGAAACAAGCTGGTTTACGGTTTCGGTGTTATAGCCGTGAAGATTTTTGTTTTCTTTTATGCTTTGAGAAAGTTTGTTTAGCATTTCATTAATTTCAGCATTAAGTTTAAGACGGTTGGCTTTTTCGCTTGGCCCTGAAAGTTTTTTCCAGCTTTCCAGTTTAAGCCGTAAATCTTTGATGATTTGCCGCGAACCGGTATCTTTTGTTTTTATGAAGGTCGTGATATGACGAATGATATCAAGCGAGCTGTTGTAAATATCATCAATATCGCGTGTGATGATAAAGCGTGCCTGTTTTGTTTCGTTTATAAGACGCAATTTTTTACCGGCAAGCATTTCTTCTGCAATAAATGTTTCATACATTTTTTTTTGTTTGAGGTTGTGAAGATTTCCGACGGTTGCTTCCCAAACCTCATCTGAAAGCGTTGCAACGTCATTTTTCATAGTCTTGAATCTTGCATCACGTGCACGCTGGCCGCAGTTTGAATTCCATGTTCGGCGGATTAGTGTTTTGTAATCCTCTACTTCGTCAAGCCAGCTTTCAACAGTTTTGCCTTCTACTAAACCGTTTTTGTTTTTTACATTTGAGAGAATCTTTTCATCGTAGTCTTCAAAAGTCTGGAACAAGCCGTTTATACGGGTTTTTGCTTTGTCATAGGATTTTTGTACTGTTCGTCGTCCTATTTTTTCATAAACTTCCGTAATTTTTGAATGAATTTTTTTTGTTACTTTGGTTTTTGACATAAGCTTTTCAAACGAAATGTCTTTTATTGAAACAAAATTGTTAATGCTTTTTGCTTTTTCAAGAAATTTGTTAAGCTTGTTCAAGGTGAAGGTATAAAACTCTTCAAACTTGCCGACCTGGCCGTTCTGGCGTTGTTTGTTGAGTTTGGTTTCAAGTTTTTCAGTCCATTTTTCAATAGTTTTGTAGGCATTTTTCGGCAGTCCTCTCATCAAAAATAAAATTGCCGCACCGGCGCCGAGTGCTGAAAAAGCTATTGTTTTACCGAGTTTTCTTGTTTGTTTTTCTTCGGTCTGTTTGGCTTCAAAGCTGTCGGGTGCTGCCGGCGGAAGGTTTTGCAGCAAGGCAGATTGTCCAGACGGATTTAGGTTGAAATCCGCGAAGGGGTTCTTTTTATTATAATTTTGTACGCCGACTAAATCTGCCATAAAAACATCTACCTGTTTTAATAAACGTTATTTTGGCATAAATTTTGCTTATTTGTTAAAAATAAAATTAATTTATTTAACATTTTGTAATGCTTTTTCGATTTCAATTGCGGCTTCCTTTGAGGAAATCTTGTCGGAAAGTTTTGATTTTACTTGCGAAAGCTCTTTTACAAAATTGTTTCTGTAATCCTTGTCATATAAAATCTTTTCAATTTCGTAGGAAATATTTTCGATGTTTACTTTGCCCTGAATAATTTCAGGAACGACAATTTTTCCGGCAATGATATTTGGAAGCGAAACCATTTTAATACATCTTACAATTAAATATATCAGGTAGAAAAGCCATGGGCCGCGGTATGCAATTATCATCGGAGTTTCGTAGATTGCAGCCTCCAGCGCGACTGTACCCGAGGCAAGAATAAGTGCATCAGACACGCTCAAAAGCGCCTGATTGTCGCCTTTTATAACTTTATAATCAGTGTTTTTCAAATACTTTTCAAAAACCTTGTCCGGCAGGTTTGGCGCATGTGAAATTACAAACTGTACGTCTGAATGTTGTTTTTCAAGAGTTTTTGCAGTTTTGACAAAAACCTTCATCAGCTGTGCCAGTTCAAACTTTCTCGAACCCGGAAAAATCGCAACAAGTTTTTTGTTTTTATCTAAATTGTATTTTGCAAAAAATTCTTCGCGGTTTGCTTTTTGAGGGAGCTGCGACACAAGCGGATGACCGCAATAATGGGTTTTGATACCATAATTTTCATACATTTCTTTTTCAAACGGGAAAATGCACAAAACTTCATCAATATTTTTTTTGATTGCGTTAATCCGCCACTTACGGCTTGCCCAAACCTGTGGTGGAATGTAATAAAAAGTTTTTATACCGGCTTTTTTAAGGAATTTTGCCATGTTGAGGTTGAATGCGCCGTAATCGGTCAGCAAAACCAAATCCGGTTTGAATTCTTTTGTTAAATAATCCAAAACCTTTTTGCCGAGTATAATATGGTTAAACAATATTGCCGGTGAAAGACCGACGGCGCCCATTTTCTTGTGATCGGAAAAAAGTTTAACTCCGGCAGCTTTCAAATTCTCGCCGCCAATGCCTTCGATTTCAATATCATGATTTAATTCAAAAAGACGTTTCGCCACCATTGACGCGTGGATGTCGCCTGAATGTTCGCCTGTAATTATAAAAACTTTTTTCATGAATTCACTGCCATTAATACAATGTTATTTTCATCTGCAAATTTTATAACTTCTTCCTGATTTACGATGATTGTTTCATCGGCTTCAACCGCAAGAAGCGCTGCTTTGTATTTTTTCATGGTTTTTAAAGTTCTCAAACCTACTGCCGGAATGTCAAAACGTTTGTCCTGTTTTGGTTTTGCAACTTTTACAACGACTGCGTCTTTTTTGGCAAGCTTAGCGCCGCGTTTGATACACATGTCAGTTCCTTCAATAGCTTCAACGGCCATTGCCATTTTATCTTTAATTACAACTGACTGTCCGACATCGATTTTTCCCATTTCTTTGGCGAGCCAAAAGCCATAGTTTACATCCTGAAGCTGTTCTTCAGTCGGTTTGTTTTTGCCGAGAACGCCTGCCGGAATCATAAGGTTTTTGATGAAAATTGTCTGGTCAAGAACGGTAATTCCGAGTTTTTCGAATTCTCTGACGATTAAAAGCATAACTTCATCATCATTTAATCTTTTAATTGTTTTTAAAAGTTCAATTGCGCGTGAGTCGAATTTATGAAGCTGTAAAAGCACGCGTTTGTGAACTTTTCCCAAGAAAGTTGCTTGTTTTATTTCTTCTGTTTTTAAAATATTTTCGATTTTGTTTATTTCGCCGGGATGGCAGTCATAAACTTTTGAGCAGTATTTTTTTAGTTTTGCGCGGTTGTCTTTTGCGAGCGATATGCAGACAACGTCAAATCCGTTTTCTTTTGCATATTGTGCCATTTTTACAGGCAAAATCCCGTCGCCTGCAATTAATCCCTGTTTATTTTCCAACATTAAAGACATTTTTTATAATTCCTCTTTTACTGCTATTTTATCACAATTATTTTTTTAATGAATATATTTCTTCAACTTCTTTTTCATTTAAAAATACCGCACCGCCGAGAAGTTTGCTTTGCAAAACCACCTGAGCGTAGCTTTCCGCTAGTTCCAAATTCAGATAAGCTTCTTTTGCGGTCTGTCCGGCTGAAATCATACCGTGATTTGCCATTAAGATTACATTGTAATCCTTAAAATATTTTGCTGTTTTTTCAACCAGAGCGTTTGACCCGGGAAGCGCATATTCAGCAAGCGGAATTTGCCCGAAATAAAACAAATTCTCCGGCATTATAGGTTCATCAAGAGCTTTTTTGCAGGCTGCAAATGTGCTTAAATAAGGCGAATGCATGTGAAGAATAAAATTCACATCAGGCCGCTGTTTGTAGTATTCAACATGGAGCATTTTTTCGCTGGAAGGTTTTTTGCCGCCGTCTGTCAGATTTCCGGCAAAATCTATCAGAACAAGTTCGTCATCTTCAAGATATTCATTTGCAGAGCCTGAGGTTGTAATTAAAATCTTATCTTCAAAGCGTGCAGACATATTTCCGGAAATTCCCGGTGTCATATTTTTTTTGCCTGCTAGTTTACCATAATATATTAGTGTTTGTTTTAATTCATTTAATTCCATTTTATAATTGTTCTCTATTTGGATCTTCAATATCTATTACCTGTGCGTAAGTGCGTTTTGCCGGCTTGGTTTTAGGCTTATCTTCCGGGAAAACTACAGGTTTAACATATTTTTTAGTATCGCGTCCGACTCTTTCCGGATGAACTATTTCCATTTTATCGTATTCAACCGAAGATCCTTTGGTATCTAAAGCCATTGCAATTGTAAAATATGTCTGCTGGCGCATAAAGTCATAACCAAAGCTTACTTTAAAATCATCTGGCCCAAGAGCAACAATAAATGCGTTTTCCTGAAATTCTTTATTATTGGGCGAGTCGTTTGAAAGGTTAATTGTTGCTGCATAAGCAACTGTAAGATATTTATTTACCCTGATAGCTTCGCGTAAAAATACGCTGGATTTACCGTATCTGTATGTATCAAAACGCGGTAAGGGTGTATGGTCGTCATATGCAGTAAGGAAATATCCGATATCCTGTATCCAGTATTTATACTGGGTGTGCAATACCGGACCAACTCTTCCTACAAATTGTGTATCTCCTGTTCCATATAAAGCTGCGCTTCCCTGAAGCACCATGCTGGCATCCAGATGAAGCCTTTTGGGTGTGTTGTGGTATGAATATAAGGATTGGGCAATACTTCCCATATATTTAAAACGGGTTGTACCCATTTCCGGAGATTTGATATTTTCATCAAACCTGTTTACATCTGTATCGTGCATATAACCTGCGGTTAATCTCTGCTGGAATGTTAACGGTTTGTTTTTGCCAAGGAAATCCGGGATTTGTGTGCCGTCCATGTAAACAAGTTCAGCCAAATATTTGGCCATACGCTGTCCCATCCACCAGTCGTTCATATAAGAGTTAACACCGTATTGAAAAAGCAGTTTGTCATCAAGTTTTTGTTTGCCTCGCATTACAAAGATATTTTCAGCACTTCCATACATCATATCTGTTCTGTTGGTTGCGCTTGTGTATCTTAATGCTCCGCCAAATCCTATACCGTCTTTGTAGTTAATCAATGGCATAACTTTTATTGTTGAGCCGAAAGGCGCATCAAATACAAATCCGGGGCCGGCAAACATTCCTATTCTTGAGCGCGAACCGAATTCAGGAATATTTGTTTCAACGTAGCTGTGGTTTTTATCTGTGTGGACAGTCAGTCTTTTGAAATCATAAATCTTTGAATCTCCAAACTGAACGCTTCCGTCTTTGACGCTTATTACGTCATGTTGTTCTTTTCCGTTTATTTTTAAGTTTTTGGCTACAATTTTTACTTTTGTATTTCCGACAAGGTCATCCATGTGTGACTGAGCGGCTTCCGGAATTACCATCTGATCAATTCTGACTTTCATAAACTGGGTTTGAAGCCTTAATATGTAAGAATCTTCAGCAACCAGTTTACCTTTTTCGAGAACTACAAGTTCGTCAGAGGCATTAGCAGTTTCTGCATAAATCGTCATATTTGGCTGCTTTGATTTTAATTTATCAATAAATGCATTTTCTTCATTCAGATTAATTTGAAGATAATCACCATACATTTTGTTGCCATCTTTCACAACCTCAACGTTGTCGAAAGCTTTAATTACATTGCTTACAGAATTATAAGTAATTCTGTCGCCGATAATGGTAACATTTTGAGCGGGAAAGGTTAAAGATGGTCTGCCTAAAGCTTCAACTTCTTCGGTGTCTTCAAGATAGTTGACTACTTCGCAGTCAAGAATGGCATCTTTTTCTGCTTCAACCTGCTTAATTCCGCCTTGAATTTTTATGTTATTTTCATCTTCGGTTTCAGCCGTCTCTTTTTCTGAATTTTTTTGTTCCGTAGTTTCAGTGGCGTTATCTTCTTTTTTATTTCTTTTAAAGATATTCAGGCTCTTTTTTTCTTTTTTTTCTTTCGAATTTGAATTTGTTATATCAATTAAATTTTGAAGATTTTCCTGCTGCAAGTCTTCGAGAGTTGTTTCATCATCATCTTCGAGAAGTTTTTTTAGCTCCTGTTCTTCAAGCTTTTTTTGTTGAAGCATTTCTTCATGTGCTTTAATTTTAAAGTGGTTATTTATTTTTATGCGCATTTGTTTTATGAAGGGCATTCCGTTAGAAAGTTCAGACTGTTCGGGGTCTTTAACTTCGCGGTTTATGATTACTTCACGGGTATTCAGAGGTGCTTCATAGAAAAAACTTTGAATATCTTCAAGCTCCTGCTGCTCTTTTGTTCTTTCGATTGACGGATGTTGATAGATGTCTGTGAAAGAATATGCGGCATTTGGCAGCATTAGAGTTATTAAAGTTGTTATTACTAATTTTTTCAAGATTAATTCCTTTTACTAAATAAACTGAAGCGGATTATTCGGTTTTCCGTTAATTCTTACTTCAAAGTGGCAGTGCGGGCCTGTGGAATAGCCTGTTGTGCCTTCAAGTCCGATTACCTGGCCTTTTGTAACTGTTTGGCCATTGCTGACTTTGATTGTCGACATGTGCGCATATAATGTTGTGGTTGGCTTTCCGCCGACAACGCCATGGTCTATTATAACAACTTTTCCATATCCGCCGTACCAGCCTGAATAAATTACTTTACCGCTGTTTGAGGCTCTTATGCTTCCGCCGTTCGGCCCGCCGATGTCAACTCCGGAGTGGAAGGTTCTGCTGTTAAAAATCGGATGTGTTCTCCAGCCGAATGGAGATGTTATTCTTCCTGCTATAGGTTTCATGAATCCTCCAGAGGCTGTTTTAACTGTTGAGTTGTTGTAGCCTTTGCTTATCATTTTTTGGAGGTTTTCTGACTGCCGTTCAAGCTCTCTTTCGGCTTTTTGGTAGTATGCTTTGTTGGTTTTCAGCTTATTAATCATGCTCTGGTTTTGAGCAATAGCTTGTTTGATTGACCTTTGTTGTGAATTTATATCATCAATTGTTGAGGCCAGCGCAAGTTTTTGAGCTTCAACATCTTTTTTCATTTTTGCAAGTTTTTGTGATTTTTCTCTCAATTCAACCATTTTGTTGTAATCACGTTTGATGATAATTCTTTCGAAATAAACAACATCAAGAAGCGCGTTTACGTCTTTTGCAGAAAGAATAAGCTCAAACATTCCGAGCCTTTGATTTTTGAAAACCTGACGTATCCTGCTTTTGAGCTGGGCATCAGAATTGTTAAAATCCGTTTGAGCCTTGGATAATTCTATTTCCATACGGTTAAGTTTATTTTGCAAGGCATTATACTGAGCTTTTGAGCTTTCAAGAGTTGAATGAGTGTTTTCAAGCTTTTGCTGGTTTCGGTACAATTTGTTTTTTTCAAGCCCTTCAAGAAGTTGAATTCGTTTGATTTTTTCTCTTGTTTGTCTTTTTTTCTGGTCAAGCGAGGTTGCACAAGCCTGCTGCGGTGTTACAGTGGCTAAGCAGATTAACACCATCAAGATAGTTATAAATAAATTTTGAAAAGTTTTGGTTAAATTCATTTATTTTCCTATTTGAAAATGAGAGGCAGCATCATTAAGCCTACAGTCCAGGCAATAAAAGTTACGGCAATAATACCGATAATTAATTTTTGATGTTTTCTGAAAAATTCCATCTTCTTCCCCTAAGTTTACTATTTATATTGTACTATAAAAAATATTTTGTGCAATTATGTAAAATTTAATTTGCAAAAAATCCCGATATCATTTAATATTAACTTATATGGAAAACCTTTTCATAAATGAAATTTCAGATAAGAAAATTTTTTTAAACACCTCGGGCGCTTTCTTGAACCCTGTTCTTGCCGAGAATAATCTTAACCAGTTTTGTCAGATGAGCGAATTTTTTAAATCAGACAAATTTCTGATGCTGGTTAACGGTTTTTTAGGAACCGGAAAATCTTCTGTAACTGATTATTTTTTGAAATTTTTAAAAACGGAGGTTATTACTCTTAAATACAATTGTTATGAAACAACTATTCTGGAAGACCTTTTGCTTTCGTTTTTTGAAAGATTTAAGGAGCTTGCGGCAGAAAATATTATTCAAGAACCAAAAATGCGTTCTGAAAACTTCGTTCAAAAAATCAATTCATATTTTATGTCGATTACTTCTCCGGTTGTAATTGTTCTTGATTCTTTTGAAGAGGTTTTAAAAAATAACAAGCCGGAGATTTTGGAATTTTTAAAACATCTTTCCCAGACCGGACGTGTGAAAGTTGTAATTATTTCAAGAAAATTCGATTATGAAGATTTTGAAAATGTTTTTGACTATACTAAAATTTCAATTGGCGCGCTGGAAAAACATCTTTTCGAAAAATATCTTAAATCTTCTGATATAAAACTTATCGGACCGGTTTCGGATGAACTTTACAAGCATACGCGCGGATATTTTTTGTACACGGCGCTTGCTGTG
>ENA-ORMR01000603-ORMR01000603.1-human-gut-metagenome-genome-assembly--contig:-NODE-603-length-34133-cov-45.459035_pt1 | contig 34133 bp, 33 predicted proteins | sample MGYA00242107_ERZ509003 | MGnify/ENA primary metagenome ERZ509003 (study PRJEB26280, sample SAMEA2338699) | human gut metagenome | biome: human gut; feature: human-associated habitat; material: faeces...
TAAAGTCGACCATTCCCGTGGGATACTGCCGCAGCCTCTATGTGAAGTATGCCGCACGGGGCGTGAAGCAGTTCAATCTGCTGTTCTTCCCGGAGTTCCTTCGCGAGAGCAAGGCACTCTACGACAACCTCTATCCCTCGCGCATCATCGCCGGCATGCCCAAGATCATTGACAGGCCGGAGTTTGCGGAAGAGAACGCCGCAATTCTTGCCGTGACCGATATTGACCGGCTCGACAAGGCGGCCCACACATTCGCGGAGCTGCTTCATGATGGAGCGATCAAAGAGGATATTCCCACGCTGTATATGGGTATGAAGGAGGCCGAGGCCGTCAAGCTCTTCGCCAACACATATCTTGCCCTGCGTGTGAGCTACTTCAACGAGCTCGACACATACGCCGAAGTCAAAGGTTTGGATAGCCGTGCCATCATCGAGGGCATCGGGCTCGACCCGCGCATAGGTAGCCACTACAACAATCCGTCGTTCGGCTACGGCGGCTACTGCCTGCCCAAGGACACGAAGCAGCTTCTGGCCAACTATGCCGACGTACCTCAGCAGATGATGAGCGCCATCGTCGAGAGCAACCGCACCCGCAAGGACTTCATCGCCGACCAGATACTCAACATGGCAGGCTATTACACGGCCAACAGCCAGTATAATGCCGGGGCTGAGACTCCGTGTGTTGTCGGCGTCTACCGCCTGACAATGAAATCGAACAGCGACAACTTCCGTCAGTCTTCGATCCAGGGCGTAATGAAGCGCATCAAGGCAAAAGGCGCTCAGGTAATCATCTACGAGCCGACCCTCGAGGACGGCAGCACCTTCTTCGGCAGTGTGGTCGTGAATGATCTTGCGCGTTTCAAGGCGATGTCGCAGGCAATTGTCGCCAACCGCTACGACTCATGCCTCGACGACGTGGAAGAGAAAGTATATACCCGCGATATATTCCGCCGCGACTAAGGCATAAACCGAAGGACTATGAAGATTCTTGTGACAGGCGCAGCCGGCTTTATCGGCGCTAACCTTGTGATGCAGCTTCTCAGAAGAGAGAAGTCTGTGGAAATACTTGGCATCGACAGCCTCAACGACTACTACGACCCTGCAATCAAGGATTTCCGACTTGCCGAGATAGCGAAAACGGCGGCGGAACATCGCGACAGCAGGTGGACGTTCGTGAAAGGCAATATCGCCGACAAGGCTCTGATTGACCGTCTGTTCGGCGAGTTCAAGCCTGATGTGGTGGTCAACCTTGCGGCCCAGGCGGGCGTGCGGTATTCGATAACTAACCCCGACGCCTATGTCGAGTCAAACCTCATCGGCTTCTACAATATTCTGGAGGCATGCCGCCATTCGTACGACAACGGCGCGGAAGGGGTGAAGCATCTTGTGTACGCCTCGAGCTCCTCGGTCTACGGTTCGAACAAGAAGGTTCCGTATTCGACCGACGACAAGGTCGACAACCCGGTGTCGCTCTACGCGGCCACGAAGAAGAGCAACGAGCTGATGGCGCATGCGTATTCGAAGCTCTACGACATACCGTCGACGGGCCTGCGCTTCTTCACGGTCTACGGCCCGGCAGGACGCCCTGACATGGCTTATTTCGGCTTCACCAACAAGCTTCTTAAAGGCGAGAGCATAAAGATCTTCAACTACGGCAACTGCAAGCGCGACTTCACCTATATCGACGACATCGTCGAGGGCGTTATCCGCGTGATGGAGAAAGCGCCCGAACGGCGGATGGGCGAAGACGGCCTTCCCGTACCTCCCTACGCGGTCTACAACATCGGCAACAGCAATCCGGAGAACCTTCTGGACTTCGTTCAGATCCTCCAGGAAGAACTCGTGGCCGCCGGAGTCCTCCCCGCCGACTACGACTTCGAGTCGCACAAAGAACTCGTCCCGATGCAGCCCGGCGACGTCCCGGTAACCTACGCCGACACCACCGCCCTCGAACGCGACTTCGGCTTCCGCCCCTCGACCCCTCTCCGCACCGGCCTGCGCCACTTCGCCCGCTGGTACAAACAGTTCTATCAGTAATTTATTATTAAAACACACATAGTATTGTAATATAATTTATGACAATTTATAAATTAGATAAACAACGTGGAGGGTCACTGCCTGTATATCAACGATTATTACGTAGAATTCAATCATTGCAATTAAAGCGCAAAAATCATTCGGGGGGGGTGATGCGCTTATATATAGCATTATACAGAATGATAAGTTTGCTATATTGCAATGAAATATCATATAAAGCTGAAATCGGACCGGGACTATTTATTGGACATCCGTACGGTATAACAGTAAATCCTAATGCAAAAATCGGTAATAATTGTAATATTCATAAAGGTGTTACGATAGGTCAGGAAAACCGAGGAAAACGAAAGGGTGCGCCCACAATAGGCAACAATGTATGGATCGGTATAAATTCAACCATAGTCGGAAAAATAATTATAGGTGATGATGTGCTTATTGCGCCAAATTCCTATGTTAATTGTGATATACCATCCCATTCGATAGTTTTTGGTAATCCTTGTATCATCAAGCATTCCGACTGTGCTACAAAGGATTATATAAATAAAACTATCTAAGATAGGCGACTAAATGTGATAGACAATAAATAAGTTATCGGATCCTGACGTCGCTGATAAACAACAAAGGTATGAATCCATTGAAATTAATACAGAAGATATATTGGAAATTTATAGCTTCTCCTGAAAAATACGCTCGTCATATAGGCGTAAATATCGGACATAATAATCTGATGGGTAAAAATCATTGGTCATCAGAACCATATCTGATAACCGTAGGTTCAAATTGTCAATTAACTAATTGCCAAATATTTACGCATGGGGGGGGTAATGTTGTGCGACATAAATATCCTGATTTTGATTGTTTCGGAAAAGTTGTGATCGGGGATTATGTATATATCGGAACAAATGCTTTGATAATGCCTGGTGTCACAATTGGAAATAATGTACTTGTTGCAGCTGGAAGCGTAGTTACTAAATCTATTCCATCAGGAATGGTCGTAGCAGGAAATCCGGCAAAAAAGATATGCACAATTGCAGAATATTACGAACGGAATAAAGCTTTTGATCTGCATACTAAAGCCCTTAGTAATTCTGCAAAGAAGATTGTGCTGCTTGCAACAAATGAAGAAATGTTCTTAAAAAAATAATGCGTCATAAGGGAGCATATATTTGGAATTTTGGAGGAAGAGTTATACCTCAGATTATTTTTCTTCTAACAAATATTGTGTTAGCGCGTTACCTTACTCCCGCAGAGTTTGGCCAAATTGGAGTACTCGCTATTTTTATATCTATTTCGTCTACTTTGACTGATGCCGGTTTTGGTGGAAGTATTATTAAAGAGGATAAAGTAACAAGATTAGATTTATCAACTGTATTTATTTATAATCTTGTAGTTAGCCTTGTCTTATATTTAATACTTTTTTTTACGGCTCCCTTAATAGAAAATTATTTCGAGGTAAAAGGATTATCGACAGTCACTAAGGTATTAAGCCTTGTCTTCGTGATTAATGCATGGGCCTTAATACCTAAAACTATACTAATTAGGAATCTATGTTTTAAACAAATAGCGATTGTATCTATAATAGATGTTTGTGTTGGTTCTTTGATTTCAATATATGGTGCTATAAAAGGTTGGGGCGTTTATGCTTTAATAGCCTATCAACTCGTATATGCTATCAGTGATGTGGTCTGTTTTGAGATTATAACAAAATATCGGCTTTCATTTAGTTTTTCATTTAAAAGTTTTAAAAGACTATTTTCGTTTGGATTCTATACAACGTTGTGTAATATTATTGATTCAGCTTACACAAATTTGATGACAACCTTATTCGGTAAGTTTATGAGTGTCAATGAAGCCGGTTATCTTTATCAGGCTCAGAAACTGGAAACCTCTGCTACGAATTCATTGGCCCAAACTATCAATACTGTTTCTTTCCCAATATTGACAAAATTGAAATCGGACAAAGAGACTTTTTACAATGAGGCTGACTCATTGTTTAATAATTTCTCTTTGTTATTGTTCCCATTATTTTGGATAGTAGTAGTGTATTCAAAACCCATAATAGGGCTGATATATGGAAAAGAGTGGGAAGAAGCTTCTGTTTATTTATCATTTCTAATGATTGTAGGAATTTTCTATGTAATGGAAAGTCTGACGAGAAACTTTATAAAATCATTGGGAGATGTTAAGATATTAGCAAAATACACTCTGATAAAAAGGGTTTTAGGAGTAATCTGTATATTAGGATTTCTTCAAATCAAACCTTTTTATATGCTCATCGGATTTGTGCTGAGTACCATATTGGGATATGTGGTTAATGTGTATTTATATGGCAAAGTATTGGACTATAGCTTTATAAAGATATTGTGGAGTAATTGCAAATCATTTTTAATTACGCTGATATTCACATTGGTATTATTTGTGATTCATCAAATGGATCATCTTTTGATGGAAATAGGAATAATAACATTTGTTGTCTTATTTTATTATTTGGTGGTACTTCCTAAATTTTCGAGAATTAATATTATCAAAATAATTGTCGAAAAGATACATTTATAATTGATGAAACCATTTATCATTTTAATAACGCTTATTTCGTTTATCATCGGTTATGCCATGAATATTGAAGAGCTTCTTCCGTTATTTGCGTTGTGGCTAATAATTTATATTGTATATTATGGAAGATCACTTTGCGATTCAAATATATTATATCGTAATTGGTTTTGTCCGTCATATATATTACTTTTTGGTTTATTGATAGTTTGCTTTCAGACACCTCTGAATATCTTTCTCGAAAAAGCTTCATTTACAGCATATATGCCCGTGAGATATGAAAGATATCTTGTTCAGTGTAGTTATCTGGGTTTGTTAAGTGTAGCGGCATATATTAGTGGTGGATTGGTCAATCCAAATTGTTCAATTCCTCCATCACATAAAAAAACAAAATATGTTTTATGGCCATGGTTAGTTTTATTACCCGTGATGTTGGGACTTTTTGTAATCAATATCAATATAGCTAATTTCTTAAGTGGTTCAGATTATATTGGATCCGGAGGATATAATCGTTCTGCTAATTTGTCCTCATATTTTGAACAATTACTTGATGTCAACATTATAATAGTTACTTCATTAATTACATTCAGACAGATTAATAAATGTGAAGTATTAAGCTTTAAAAAGTTTCTTGGGAGTTTCCCGGCAATTTATTGGATTGTAGTGGCTGTCTATTTGATATTAAGACTTTTGAGTGGGGATAGAGGTCCAGTTCTATATGCTTTGTGCTTGATTTTTTATTCATATTTGATGTGTACAAAGCACAGATTTAAGTTAGCCACTGTGCTCATCCTAATATTAGTTGCAGCCATTGCAACTACACTTATAGGTATAACAAGAACTGGAAATCTTGACCAGTCTTTTATCGATCGCTTGGAGTCGGCAATTCAGGAAGATAATATCTCCAAGCCTTCAATTTTACCACCTACACAAGAATTGGCTAATTCAATAAATACAGAGTTCATAGCTGTTGATGCAATAAATAATTCTGGGCAATCTTATAATTATGGTAAATACACATTTTATGCATTGATAAGTTCAATTCCCGGGAGTTCTTATATACTATCTAATTTATTCGACGTCGATATGAGATCAACAATGTCGTCGGAATATATAACGATTTATGATAAAGGATGTCGCTATTCATACGGTCTCGGAACGTCTCCAATGGCTGAATTTTATCTTGAATTTGGAGCATTCGGATGTATGCTTGGGTTATTTTTTCTTGGCTGGCTTTTCTCGTATGTTAATCAGGTTATACTTGGAAATAATCGGAATATCTCGATTTACATTATCATTTTTTCATTGAAACTTGCTTCTGTGGCCATATATATACCACGTTCTTCAGTAGGAACGTGTATGGCAAAGGCATTTTATATAGTTATAATATTCTGGGTCTTGAATAAACTTTTCAATGTTTTTAGAGTTAAAGCAAAAAGCATGTAAGATGGATGTTTTATTGTTTATTCCCACAGGAGGGGGTGGTGCAGAAAAAGTATCACTTAATATAGCCAAAATACTAAATCGCTCAGGGAAAAATGTACATGTAGTTTTTATCGAAGGTGCTAATAAAAATGTCATGTCCTATATCTGTCCGGATATAACGTATGAGATTATTCCGGCCTCGGGCCATTTTAAGCGATATATGGCTATCTTAAAAAGTATAAGAGAGAATAAACCTAAAGTGGTATTTTCATCGCTTACAGCTCTTTCTACAATACTTATTATCGCTAAAATCTTTAATCGCAATATTAAAGTTGTTACTCGACAATGTTTTACTCCTAAGCATGGGCGCAAAACTATTAATTTCATAATACGTTTACTTTTTAGATTTGCAGATGTCAATATCTCCCAGACTGAAGAAATGAGAGATCAGATGTTGACTATCTATAAACTACCTCCAAAGAAAGTTGTAACGGTGCATAATCCTCTTGATACCGAGGATATTGATTCGAAAGTAGTTAATGTGAAGAAAGCTCATGTTGGTGGACATAGATTCATTGCAATAGGACGATTGGATTATGCAAAGGATTATCCGACTTTAATAAGGGCGTTTAGTATCGTTAAGAAACAATTGCCTGATGCAACCTTAAAAATTTATGGTCATACAGATAATCGTCGACTCTTTGACGAGATAACAGGACTTATAACGATGATGGATTTGGCAAATTCAATATCTATCAATCATTATACAGATAATCCTTATAAAGAACTTATAGAATCTAATTGTTTTGTACTAACCTCCGTAACAGAGGGATTACCAAATGTATTGCTTGAGGCTATGTACTTAAATTTACCCTGCGCAGCTACGAGAAGCATACCATTTATTGCAGAGACTATAATAGATGGAGAAAATGGTTTTACTGCAAATGTAGGAGATCCAGAGGATGTAGCGATAGCAATGATTAAAAGTGTGTCTCTTTATGGGAAGATAAATAACAAAAATGCTCAAGACGGCGATCATTCATTAATTATAAATATTTTTTCCTGATGAGAACTCTAATAATGATTATCAATCAGCTACGAAATAGTGGGCCAAATAGAGTTATGTTGGATATAGCGGCAAATATAGATAGAGCCAAGATAAGGCCAGTGGTAATAAGTTTAATGCCAGATGATACAGTTCGCCCTATAGCTCACAAATTTAAAGAAATTGGAGTTGAGATATATCGCTTTAACTATAATTTTTATTCACTTGAGCTTAATACATTTAATGTAGCCAAGAGATTAGAAAAATTCATAGTTGAAAATTATGATAACCCTGTAGTTCAAGCCCATGGTTATCATCCGACTCTTCTTACAGCACGAATGCATATACCTCATACAGTTACAATACATTGCATATCGAAAGAAGATTTCATAAAATCGCGAGGTCCGATTATTGGTAACTATATGGTATATCGTTTTGCAAGAAATCTGAAAAAACAAAAATATCCGGTTGTGATATCTTCATATATGGCCAATTATTATAGAAATATATGTAAAAATAATATTCAGTTGATATACAATGGCGTGTCATATAGTCCTTTGCAGTCTGATATTTCCCAGTTAAAACAAAAACTTGCTATTTCGCCGAATAAGAAAATTATAATAGTGACTGGAGGCCTTAATGAACGAAAAAACAATATACATACGATACTCCAATTAAAACAATCAGGATTAGATAATTTTTTATGTGTATTTTTAGGAATCGGTCCTCAGGAACAATTCCTAAAAGATTCAGTAGGTAATGATAATCGTTTTAGATTCGATGGTTATAGGACGAATATAAATGAATATTTGGCTATAGCGGATCTTTATGTTTCATCTTCTTTATCCGAAGGTCTACCTCTAGCAGTTTTGGAAGCAGTTTGTTCTGGTGTTCCATGTTTATTATCAAATATACCACCTCATAAAGAAATTGTTGAAAAAATTGACTGTCAGGGAGTGGATACCTTCTCTATATCAACTAATGAACTTGCAGAGAATCTGTCCTTCTTTCTAAACCATAAATGGAGCAGAAGAAACATTTCCGAGCGTGCGCGAAATGTTTTCAGTTCGAAAAAAATGGGTGCCCAATATACTGAGCTGGTAGAAAATATCAGATAAGGTAGAGCAATTTAAAAATTATATATGAATTTTTCAGTCGTTACGTCTGTTTATCGCAATGATAAACCTGAGTATGTAAAAAAAGCCCTTGATAGCGTAACTACAAATCAGATATTAAAGCCAGATGAAGTAGTACTTGTGGTTGATGGACCTATACCGGATAAATTAAGGAATCTAATAATAGACATAACGGCATCATCTCCTGAATTATATAATATTATATGGTTGCCAGAAAACAAGGGGCTTGGGAATGCACTGCGTGTTGGCGTTGAGAAGGCCAAATATGAGATTATAGCCCGTATGGATTCTGACGATATTTCGGTCCCTGATCGATTTGAGAAGCAGATGGCATATATGGAGGGGAATCCGGAATGTGATATAGTCGGTGGTCAGATTACCGAGTTTATTGGTTCAGAATCAAATATTGTTGGTAAACGTAATGTCCCCTGTACTCATAATGAGATCTTCATGTGGCTAAAGAGTCGGTGTCCCTTTAATCATATGAGCGTAATGATGTTAAGGTCAAAGATCGTTGAGGTTGGGAATTATATGGACTGGCATTTCAACGAAGACTATTATCTGTGGATTCGTATGGCGGAGGCCGGATATCGTTTTGCGAATCTTCCGGACACATTGGTTAATGTGCGCGTTGGTAAGGAAATGTACGCTCGTCGCGGTGGCTGGAAATATTTCAAAAGTGAAAAAGGACTTCAGGACTACATGCTTAGTCATAAGATGATTTCACTGCCAAGATATTGCTACAACGTTTTAGGGCGGTTCGTTATTCAAGTCGCTATGCCGAATAATCTAAGAGGTTTCATCTTTCAAAAACTTTTCAGAAAATGACGGAACTGGAACATTTACAATCAGTAATACTTTCGATAGCCAAAGACATAGATGCATTGTGTCGTAATAATTCAATCGAATATTATCTGCTTGGAGGGTCTTGTATAGGTGCAATCAGACACAAAGGCTTTATACCTTGGGATGATGATCTTGACATCATAATGACAAGAAAAAATTACGTTAGGTTTCTTCAGATCTGCAAAGAGCAGCTGGATCTTTCTAAGTATTATGTGCAGGAGGGATTGAAAGACTGGCCACTGAATTTTACTAAAATAAGATTAAAGGGAACATATCTTCATGAACCCGAAGATGACTATGCAACTAATGATATGCATGGGATTTATATTGACGTTTTCTGTTTGGATAATGTCCCTGATAACAACATACTTGCGAGAATTCAATATTTTCTTGCAAAATATTATCTCTGCTATCAACTTGGACAACGTAAATATCGTAAGACTTCTTCAAAAAAGAAATTAATGATATTATTTTCGGCTCCAATGAAGATAGGATTTATAAGGAAAATGATTATCAAGTACATCGAGAGATTTAATAATCAATATACACAACGACTGGGATTTTACTATGGACGCACAAGATTCAAAACTGCAATAACAGCCCGAAACATCTATGGAAAACCTAAATATGTGGATTTTGAGGATACCCAACTGTCTGTCCCGGAACACTATCATGAATATTTGTCTCAAATGTTCGGAGACTATATGAAACTTCCTCCTATCGAGCAGAGACAAGGATTACATCTCATATCTGTAGATTTTGGTAAGTATTGAAATGAAGAAAGTTATAACCTACGGCACATACGACCTTCTTCATCAGGGCCACATAAACCTTTTGCGTAGGGCAAAAGCTCTTGGAGATTACCTGATTGTAGGTGTTACTGCTGATAGTTTTGACCGCGATCGTGGTAAGCTTAATGTGCGCAACAATGTTCTCGAACGTGTAGAAGCCGTTAAGGCTACGGGTCTGGCAGACGAAGTTATTATTGAGGAGTATGTAGGTCAGAAAATCGATGATATCCAGAAATACAATATAGATATTTTTGCCATAGGTGGTGATTGGCTCGGTAAATTTGAATATCTTAAAGAGTATTGTGAGGTTGTTTATCTTCCCAGAACTGAAGGAATAAGTTCAACCCAACTTAGAGCGGAATCTACAGAGATAGTCAGAGTCGGCATAATCGGTTGTGGACGAGTTGCAAGTCGTTTTCCATCTGAAGCATCCGTTGTAAATGGCATTGAGGTTATAGGTGCTTATGATATTGATTACAATTCGGCACTTAAGATCTCTAAAGTTAATGAAAAGATAATACCGTACGATAGTCTTGATGAGATTTTACAAAATGTTGATGCTGTCTATATTGCGACACCTCATTTGAGCCATGGAGAACTTATACGTAAAGCGCTTGATCATGGGATTCATGTTCTGTGCGAAACCCCGATGGTATTAAATAGCTCAGAGGCTAAAGAGCTCTTTGAAAAGGCTGAAAATAATGGAGTCGTTTTGATGGAGGCCAATAAAACCGCACATTGCCCTGCTTTCAATCATTTAATGGTTATGATTAAAAGTGGCGTTATTGGTGATGTTGTCGATATTGAGGCCTCATTGTCCAAACTTTGGGATGATAATATGTCGCTTCGAGAATTTGATCCTAACCAGGCTGGAGGGTCGATGTATGAATTAGGAAGCTACCCACTTCTTCCGATTGTCAGACTGATGGGCTGTAATCCTGATAACCTGAATATTTATTCACGCTTTGTTGATGGAGTGGATATGTACACTAAAGGAGTTTTTCGCTATCCTAATGCCACATCTTCTTTTAAAGTTGGTTTGGGTGTAAAGACCGAGGGCAATTTGGTTATTTCAGGAACAAAGGGTTATGCTTATGTACCGGCGCCATGGTGGAAAACAGACTATTTTGAACTTCGTTATGAGGATCAGAATGAGAATAAGAAGTTTTTCTATAAATGGGATGGCGCTGGTCTTCGATATGAAATTCAGGAATTTATTTCTTGCATTATCAACAACCGTTTTTCTACATCTCGTCTTCGTCGTAGAGAATCAATATTCATGGCTCATGTTATGGAGGAATTCATGAACCATAAAAATTTATATAAGATATGAAGATTGCTATAGTTACTGGCGGCACATCTGGAATAGGTCTTGGTGTCGCAAAAATGCTCATTTCAAAAGGATACTATGTCTTTGCAACCTATGTAGGTAAACCTTTTGATGAAGAGATCGATAACTTTGAGGCTATTCTGACCGATCAAAGCAATCGTGATGAAGTCTATAATTTCATCACTTATGTAAAAGAAAAAGCGGATCACATTGATTGCATAGTGTGTAACGCTGGTCTCACAATACGTAAATCTTTTACTGAAACCAAGGACGAGGATTGGTATAAGATGATGGATATAGCAGTGAATTCACATTATATCATGTTGCGGGAGTTTTTTTCTTTAATACCACCGCAAAGCCGCATACTTTTTACAGGTTCCCAAATGGGCCTAAATCCACATGCCACTGTGCTTGCTTATGGTGTTACTAAAGCGGCAGTGCATGCACTTACAAAGAATCTTGTAAAAGAATTTGAAGGTACCGGCACCACAGTCAATGCCATCGTTCCCGGATTTGTTGATACACCTTGGCAGAAGGAGAAACCGGAAGAGATCAAACAAAACATTTATCGCAAAACTGCTATACATCGTTTCGCATCTATAGAGGAGATTGTAGATGCTTATAGATTCTGTATAGACAATCCATTTGTCAATGGTAGTCTTATAGAAGTAAATGGAGGTTATTGTTACAAATAGAAAGATTCAACGATTCTATAAAAAAGATCTGTTTGTGAGCTTTGAACCTTGTTCATATATTTTGTAATGATATTTAAGTGGATTTTTGATAGGGGGATGGCGTTGGTTGGGTTGTTGGTGTTGTGGCCGGTGTTGCTTGTTGTGGCCGTTCTTATCAGGGTGAAGATGCCTGGTGGACCGGTGATTTTCAAGCAGAAGCGCGTGGGCCGGGACGGCAAGCTGTTTACAATGTATAAATTTCGGTCGATGACCGTCGGGCATGGCGGTTCGTCGGTATCGGTTGCGGGAGAGAGCCGCATAACACCGCTTGGCGCGAAACTTCGTCATTATAAACTCGATGAACTTCCTGAATTATGGAATGTGCTTATCGGCGATATGAGTTTCGTCGGTCCGCGTCCCGATGTGCCGGGCTATGCCGATCAGCTTAAAGGAAAGGAGCGCGAGGTACTGAAACTGCGTCCCGGAATCACAGGCCCGGCATCTCTCAAATATCGCGATGAGGAGGATTTGCTTGCCGAGCAGCCTGATCCGCAAAAGTATAATGATGAGGTAATTTTCCCCGATAAAGTGAGGATCAATCTCTACTATCTTCATCACTATTCCTTTATCAAGGATATCGAAATGATTTTCTGCACGGTTCTCGGTCGCAGAATGAAATATGACAACGAAATAATATGATATTATGAGTGAACGGATATTGCTTTGCCTGGCGCATATGTCGGGTAAGGAACAAGAATTTATAAAGGAGGCTTTCGATTCGAACTGGGTTGTGCCTCTGGGCCCGAATGTAAACGGGTTCGAGAAGGATCTCGAGGAGTTTGTCAACGGGCGCACCGATGGCAAATCGCCTCTCGATAAGAAAGTTGTGGCGCTGTCGGCCGGTACGGCGGCTGTGCATCTGGCGCTGATAGCGTGTGGCGTAAAGCCCGGCGACGAGGTGCTTGTGCAGTCGTTCACTTTCTGCGCTTCGAGCCATCCGGTCGCTTATCTCGGCGCGACACCTGTGTTCGTCGACTCGGAGCGCGAGACGTGGAATATGGATCCTGACTTGCTCGAGGAGGCTATCAGGGACCGAATTGCCAAGACAGGCCGTAAGCCGAAAGCTATCGTGCCGGTGGCGCTCTATGGCATGCCCTATAAGATTGACCGCATCCTGGAAATCGCGGACCGCTACGGGATTCCTGTGATCGAAGATGCCGCCGAGGGTTTCGGATCGCGCTTCAACGGCCAGGTACTCGGTACGTTCGGCGAATACGGCGTGCTGTCGTTCAATGGTAACAAGATGATTACCACATCGGGAGGCGGTGCGCTGATATGTCCTGACGCCGATAAGGCCCGCGAGGTGCTGTGGTATGCCACTCAGGCCCGCGAAAGCTATCCCTACTATCAGCACGAGGCTATTGGCTACAATTACCGCATGTCGAACATATGTGCCGGTATCGGACGTGGTCAGATGACTATAGCCGACGAGCATATCGCGCATCATCGTCACGTGCAGGCGCTTTACGCCGACCTGTTAAAGGACGTCAAAGGTATCACTCTGCATACTGCACCGTCGGCAGAATTTGATTCGAATTACTGGCTGTGCACGGTAACTCTTGATCCTGATGCCAAGGTCAAAGGTCAGGAAAACGCTTATAAGCAGGTGATAAGCGGGGCCGTCGGTGGAGCCGCAGGTGTTACGCATACCGTGGCGTCGGCTACGACTGACTGTCAGCCCAACGACAATGTCGAGGGCCTGCGTATGGCACTGGATGCAGCCGGCATCGAGTCGCGTCCGCTGTGGAAGCCGATGCACAAACAGCCGGTCTACAAAGACGCTCCGGCCTACGTCAACGGCGTGAGCGAGTCTCTCTTCAAAGTTGGTATCTGCCTTCCCGCCGGCCCCTGGGTGACCGATGACCATGTGCGCTACATAGTCGACCAAATAAAAGCCAGCATCTGCTGACCGCATAACTACAGCATTGACTGCTCACAAGGAGGCTCCGGCCTCCTTTTTTATTTTGCAGATTACCGTTGCGAATAGCTATATTTGCAGCCGGATATGGAATTGGAAACGACTTTAAAAGAAAGACTGAATCGGCGCGACATACTGGACCTGTGTGCCGCCTGCCGGAACGCGCCGGATGATGGCCTGAAGTCGGAGCTGTATTCCGCTGTATTCCACCCGGATGATAGAGTGGGGTACAATGCTTTGTGGGTCTTCACTCATTTTCCGCCGGCCGATATGGAATGGCTTGTACCTAAACGAAACGAGCTTGTCGATATGGTCCTGACGACAAGTCATACCGGGCGAAGACGTCTGATACTGGCGCTCCTCGAGCGGCTTCCTGTCGGTCGTGATGATGTAAGGTCCGATTATCTTGATTTCTGTCTGTCCAAGATCAATTCCCAGGAACCCTACGGAATCAGAGCGCTGTGTATCCGGCAGGCTTTTGCCCAGTGCCGGTTCTACCCCGAATTGATGGCTGAATTGAAGAATGAAATTGAACTGATGGAGCAGGGCACACTCTCGCCCGGACTTGCGGCCGCACGCAGGATAATACGGCAGAGGATCTCAGCCCTTAAAAAAACGGTCAGATAACGCCAAGGGAAGATGGCTTTATCTGACCGTTTTTTGATGTCTGCTTATTCTGCCTTATAGGGAATTGTATTCTTCGTCGGTTAGAGGCTCAAGCCATTCGTTGGATGTGTTTTTGCCCGGAATTTCGAATGCAAGGTGTGAGAACCAGCTGTCGGCGGCTGCACCGTGCCAGTGTTTTACATTGGCCGGAATATGAACTACGGTGCCCGGCAGTATTTCCACCGGTTCTTTGCCTTCTTCCTGATACCATCCCCGGCCGCCGACGCCTACCAGCATCTGACCGCCTCCTTCGGTGGCGTGGTGTATGTGCCAGTTGTTGCGGCATCCGGGCTCGAATGTTACATTGAAGAACGGTATCTGCTCGGTCGATATCGGAGCGAGATAGCTGTTGCCGATAAAATATTTGGCAAAAGCAGTGTTCGGTTCTCCGATGGGGAAGATGATGCTGCGCTGGTATTCGGCGCGCGCATCGTTGCCGGTGATGTCATCGGCCCACACTTCTTTGGCCATATTGAATGCTGCCCATGCTTTCGGCCATCCGGCATAGAAGGCGATATGGGTGATGGCTTCGGCTATTTCGATGCGGGTGATTCCGTTATTTTTCGCCGACTGCAGGTGATATTTTAGCGAGCTGTCGGTGATGCCTTGTGATATCAGAGACGTTACTGTTATCAGGCTGCGGTCGCGCAGCGACAGAAGATCGTTGCGGCTCCACACTTCTCCGAAGAGGATGTCGTCGTTGACATGGGCGAACTCCGGCGCAAACTCGCCGAGTTGATCACGGCCCGCGGTCTGTACTATTTTTTGTTGTGCCATGGCGCTAAGGGTCAGAAGACCTGCTATTGTTGAGTAAATTAATCGTTTCATGTCTGCAAAATAAGGAATAATATTCCACATATCCCTTACCAATATTCCGCAAAATAATACCAAAACCACAGAGCCGTTGTTAAGAAATTATTAAACTTGGTCCGCGCCTGTTGCTGCTTCGCCTCTATTCGCTATCTTTGTGGCGAAACGAAGTTTTTTCCATCTCTAAAACAGACCATAGTGAGAATACTCCTTGTAGACGATGAGGAAACCCTGTGCGAGGCTTTGCGGTATAATCTTGAGGCCGAGGGTTACGATGTGGATACTGCCAACAGTGCCGAAGAAGCGCTGACGCTCGATCTGGCTTCGTACGATCTCTTTCTGCTTGATGTGATGATGGGCGAGATCTCGGGTTTTCAGCTTGCTTCTATAATTCGCCGCACTGCCGCCACTGCTTCTGTGCCTATAATTTTCTGTACGGCTCTCGACAGCGAGGACGATGAAATCCGCGGACTCGATATAGGTGCCGACGATTATATCGCCAAGCCGTATTCGGTCCGGACCGTCCTTGCGAGGGTGCGCGCGGCGCTGCGGCGCCGTTCGGCGACTGACGACGAAGATACCCTCACATATTTCGGACTGTGTGTGGTCCCCGGCCGCAAGCAATGTATTGTCAACGGAGTGGAAGTGTCATTGCCCCGCAAGGAATTCGAAATACTTGTCACGCTCATGCGTCACCCCGGGCGCATATTCTCGCGCGACGAACTTCTCGGGCTGATATGGCCCGAGGAAGTTGTGGTGCTCGACCGCGTGGTCGACGTAAATATTACCCGCATACGCCGTAAGCTGGGGCCGTACGGACGTTGCATTGTCACCCGATCGGGTTACGGCTATGGCTTCATGGAGTAGACTAACCTATGCCCGCCGTCTTTTCCTGTGGCTTGTGGCATACTCGCTGGTAATGGTGGCATGTTTCGTGTCATACCAGTATATACGGGAAAAAGAATTTAAGGCCGACGAGCTCGATCTACGTCTCAGGCTTGTCAACGAACGCATACTTGCCGAACTGGAGGATGACGGCCGCGACTTCGCCGACCTCGATGCCAGCGATATATATCCCTCCGACCAGTTGCGCATCAGCATTATAGATTCTACGGGTCACATGATATACGACAACCGGGCGTTCGGCATGGCTCCTGCCGACCACAGCGACCGGAGTGAGATAATGAAGGCCCGTCTTATCGGGCACGCATACACCGTGCGCCGGCACAGTGCCAGTACAGGAGGCACTTATTTCTACTCGGCGACCCGTGGCGACAATGGTACGATTGTGCGAACGGCTCTTCCATATGATGTGTCATTGATAGAGTTGCTTCGTGCGGATTATGGATTCCTGCGGATTATGGGTTTGATAACCCTGCTTATGTTTATAGTTGGCTTTCTTGCTACTCGACGGCTCGGCAGCCATATATCGCGACTGGCCCTTTTCGCTTCAAGAGCAGAGAACGGCGAACGCATATACGATACAGCACCTTTTCCAGACGATGAACTGGGCCGTATTTCCAATAATATTGTCAGGCTCTATTCCAGACTGCAGCAGGCCGTCGCCGACCGCGATCGCGAGCACCGCGAGGCCATCCGGCAGATGCACGATAAGGAGCGTATCAAGAAACAGCTGACAAACAATATCAACCACGAGCTCAAGACTCCTCTTGCATCGATAGAGCTGTGCCTGGAAACTCTTATAGCCCACGACGATATGCCGGCGGAAAAACGACGGGAATTCATATCGCGTTCGCTGGCCAACTCCGGGCGTCTCCGCCGGCTGCTCGACGATGTGTCGCTGATAACACGTATGGACGACGGCGCCCATGCTATTGCCATGGCGTCTCTTGATCTGGCCGATGTGGTGGCCGATGTGGTGGCCGAATGCGAACCGTTGGCAGAGGCCCGCAATATGACGATTAATAACTCCATCACTGAGCCGATACTTCTGACAGGCAATCCGTCACTACTTGCATCGGTATTCCGTAATCTTATCGACAATGCAGTGTCATACAGCGGCGGAAGTGCCATAACCATCGGCACTGCGTCGTGTGGACCCGACTGTGTAACCATGGTTTTGGCCGATGATGGTGTAGGTGTGGCAGCAGACCATCTGCCGCATCTTTTCGAGCGATTCTATCGCATAGACAAAGGACGCTCGCGTGCCGCAGGTGGGACCGGACTGGGGCTTTCGATAGTGAAAAATGCATTGCGTATCCACGGAGCAACGGTAAAGGTGTCGAACCGCAGCACCGGCGGCCTTGAATTCGAGATGTCGTTCAGCATTCAGCCTTCCGCCGGGTAGCCCTGGAAGAGAGGAGGGCAGGGGCTCACCTTTCATTAAAATGAAACATTTATGAAATGTATCGGCGCTTATTTTGCAGTGCATACTAATATAGCATCGATATATGGATTTTATGTTTCTTTGCGTTGTGATATTCCTGTTCGTGCTGGCCGTTTTCGACCTCTCGGTAGGTGTGAGCAACGATGCAGTCAATTTTCTGAATTCGGCCCTGGGTTCGAAGGCCGCTCCGTTCAAACGTATAATTATTGTGGCGTCATTGGGCGTTTTTATAGGCGCTGCCATGAGTAACGGAATGATGGATATTGCTCGGCACGGTATTTTCCGGCCCGAGCATTTTTCATTTTATGACCTCACTTGCATATTTATGGCAGTGATGGTGACGGATATAATCCTTCTGGATATATTCAATACCTTGGGCATGCCCACATCAACCACAGTCTCGATGGTATTCGAACTTCTGGGTGCGACGTTTGTTGTGGCACTTTTCAAAATGGCTTCAGGTACTGACCTGGGATTCAGCGATCTGTTGAATACATCGAAAGCCTTGTCGGTAATACTGGGCATTTTTCTTTCAGTGGCGATTGCTTTTGTGTTCGGTACAGTGGTGCAGTTTATCACCCGACTTATCTTCGCATTTGACTACCGTAGTTCCCTTAAATGGAAGATCGGCATATTCGGCGGTGTCTGTGCCACTGCGATAGTATATTTTCTCATTGTGAAGGGTGCCCGCGATCTGACATTTATGACACCCGAGGTCAAAACGTGGATAGATACCCATACAGCCCTGATTCTGGTCGGCTGTCTGTTGTTTTTCACAGTTCTGATGCAGACTTTGCATGCACTTAAGGTGAATGTGCTCAAAGTAATTGTGCTTATGGGTACTTTCGCACTTGCCATGGCTTTTGCCGGCAACGACCTTGTCAATTTCATCGGTGTGCCCCTCAGCGGGCTGGCATCTTATACCGATTATACAGCCAATGGTGCCGGCGATCCTCATTCGTTCATGATGAGTTCACTGCTTGGGCCATCCAATACCCACATCGGTTTCCTGATAGGTGCCGGCGCTGTTATGGTGGTATCTTTGGCCGGTTCGAAAAAAGCCAGACGTGTGGCGCAGACCGAAATCGGCCTTGGCTCGCAACAGGCCGGCGATGAAATGTTCGGTTCGTCGCGGATAGCACGTCTGCTTGTACGCCGTGTACTTGCCATAACACTATGGATAAAGAGCCATCTGCCTGCCCGTATGCGCCGTGGCATGGCCGTGCGGTTTGACAATACAAAATCCCAGGCAGCCGAGGGAGCCGCGTTCGATCTTGTGCGCGGTTCCGTCAACCTTGTGCTCGCAGGTGCGCTTATTGCCCTGGGTACGTCCTTGCGCTTGCCGCTTTCCACGACCTTCGTCACATTTATGGTGGCCATGGGTACTTCGCTCGCCGACCGTGCGTGGGGCCGTGAGAGCGCCGTGTTCCGTATTACGGGCGTGATATCTGTGATTGGCGGCTGGTTTATTACAGCCGGAGCGGCGTTTATCGGGGCCGGCATCATAGTGGCGCTAATGCATCTTGGTGGACAGTGGGTCATGCTTGCGCTCGCGGTTCTCACTTTGGTAATCATCATAAGAAGCAACCGCAGATTCAAACAGCGTAAAGCTGCTGATAATGGCGATGACGCTCTTTTCCGTGCCATCCTCGATACGAACGACAGTGCAACTGCGCGTACTTTGCTCCTTCGTTATATCAACGGACGACAGCTGGATTTCATCTCTTTCGCTACCGATTCCTATGGGTCGCTCACACATGCTTTTGCTGCTGATGATGCACGTACTTTGGCGCGCACCGAACGTCTTTTGGCACGTCGCAAGGATATTCTCAAAAATACGCGTCGCAAAGAGACCCTTTGTCTGTCGCGGATCGACCGCGCCACCGTACTCGAGAAAAACGCGTGGTTCTATCTTGCCAACAATTGCTGCATGGGCATTCTCTACAATTTGCGGCGTATCGCCGAGACATGCCGCGAACATGTCGACAATAACTTCCGGCCGCTTCCGCGAGAATGCGTCGACGAACTCGGCATCCTCGCGCCTCAATTGCTTGCCTATATGGCCGATGTGCATGCCGCCCTCGACAATCCCGACAGCATATCGCCCGATACTCTCAATGCGCTGCGCCGTCGCGCCGATCATCTCAAAGAAAATATCTCCACCCGCTACCATGCACTCCATACGCGGCTGCACTTCGCCGACCCTGCCGACCAGACTGTGTTGTATGTGTACCTGAATCTGCTTCACGAAAGCCGGGAACTTGTTTCCACGCTTCGCAAATATCTTCGTGCTGCCGGCAAACTGTTTCTTACAGGCCAATCGGTAGAAGCTGTCTGACGTCTGTCGACGCTAAAAATACTATAATAAAAACAATACGGCCGCCCCTGATGTAGGTGAGGGCGGCCGTAGTGTTGTTATATATTGTAAGTGATGTTTACTGCAGTGTGCCGGCATTGGCCTGTTCTATCATTTGCTGGCCGGCGGTGATGTAGATTTCTACACGGCGGTTCTGTGCACGTCCTTCGGGGGTGTCGTTCGAGGCCACATAATCGGCCATTGGAATACCTTCGGATGACAGCCGTGTGGGTGCTACGCCGCTGTTGGCAAGATAGCTCAGCACGGCGCCTGCACGCTCTGCAGCCAGCTTCTGATTAACGGCAAACGAACCGGTATTGTCGGTAAATCCGTAGATCTGCACATTGGTCCCGGGATTTTCTTTAAGCGATGCTGCAAACCGTGTAAGGTCGGCTTTTGCCTGCGGATTGAGAGTGTATTTTCCGGTGGGGAACAATATGCCGCCGTCGAATGTCACCTTTATGGCCTGGAGACCGTTCTGGTCGGTGGTTTTTTCGACAGTGGCCTGTTTGCCGAGTTCTTCCTGAAGTTCTTTCTGCTGTTTGTCCATTTTGTTGCCGATGAGTGCGCCAGCGCCTGCACCGACTGCGGCACCGATCGCACTGCCGATACCGGCGCCTTTACCTCCGCCGATTATTGCGCCGAGGCCCGCACCGAGGGCTGCACCGCCACCGCCGCCGATGAGGGCGCCTTTGCCGGTCTGTGTCATCGATGAACAAGCTGTTTCGCCAAGGAGAAGGCTCATGCCCAAAAGGGCTATACACGATACTTTAAGTAGTTTCATAGTGATTTCTTATGTTAGTTAATATAAATAAGACACCCGAATGTGGCCGATGGTTTATCCTGGATTGCGAATTTAGCAATTATTTGTAATAAATCTGTTCTATCCTACTATAAAAGCCCCCAGGCTGGTAGAATAATCAGGTGATTTGAGCGCGCGGCGTATGGCATTGACAAAGGTCAGATTCTTATCGTCCTGGTCTTTGGTGCGGTATTGCTGGGCACCGAGTATTATTGTGTCGGCACCCATACGGCCGTTTATAGTGTCGAGAGCTTTGGATACACAGGCAAGTTTGCGGCGTCGCTCGGGGTTGTAAGTGAAAAGGTCGGGCTGCATTGCTCCGGCCGACGATATATCGGCTACCATGACTCCGGCCCGCTTGTAGTATATCCCCGGTCGGAATACACGGGCAAGGCATCCCAGCGCGGCCGCCACTATCTCCGGGGTCGTGTCGGTAGGTGTCGGGAATGTGGAGAAGGCGCTGTTGTCGTACTGGTCGAGGTCTTCGCGGAAATGATTGGACTGGACGAAAACCGTGACCATGGCGCACAGCGCGTGCTGTCGTCTCAGTTTCAGTGCGCAACGGGCGGCATAGTTGGCTATATGCGGCGTAAGCCGGTCGATGTCGTTTATCATTTCCGGAAAACTGCGGCTTGTCATGATAGTCTTTTTTGTGATGCCGTCGAGGTTTTCGACATCGATAACATTTTCGCCACATAGCTCGCGCTGTGTGCGTTCGGCCGGCAGATGGAAGCGCCTGCGCACGGTTTCGCGGGGAAGCGAGGCGAAGTCGTAGGCCGTATATACTCCACGGTTGCATAGCGTGGCGGCCATGCGGCGTCCGATACCCCATATGTCGGTTACCGGAGTGAGACGCAGGGCCCGGCAGCGTTGCTCCTCGGTAGCTATAATGCAGCATTTATTGTATGCCGCATATCTTTTTGCAAATTTGCATGCAAGTTTTGCCAGGGTCTTGGTCGGAGCGATGCCGAGACTCACGGGCATGCCCGTACATCGCCGTATCTTACGGCACAAAGCCTCGCCCCAGCTCTTGAGCGAATCGGCGGCGATACCTGTGAGGTCGAGAAACGCCTCGTCGATGGAGTATTGTACCACCAGCGGGGCCTCTTCGCGCAATACCGCCATGACGCGGGCCGACATATCGCCATACAGAGTGTAGTTCGACGAAAAAGCTACGATGCCTGCGTCGGCATAGTGCTCTCTGAGCTGATAGTAGGGCAGACATTCGCGTATGCCCATGGCTTTGACTTCGCGCGAGCGGGCCACGACGCAGCCATCGTTGTTGCTCAACACGACTATCGGTTTCCCTTCGAGGTCCGGACGGAATACCCTTTCGCAGGAACAGAAGAAATTGTCGCAGTCGATGAGTCCTACCATTGTTCGGTGCCGAAACGTCGGCGACGGTTGGGCTTTATGGTATATGCCACTACACCCCACACGGAAAATGTGCGGTCGGGCGTTATTTCTATGGGGCGGTAGCGCGGATTGGACGGCATGAGCAGTATTCGGCCGCCACCGGCAAAGCACAGACGCTTGAGAGTGAATTCGCCGTCGAGACAGCATACCGCCAGGTCGCCGTGCTCGGGTTCGAGTGCACGGTCTACTACCAGAATATCGTCTTCTTCGATGCCTTCGCCGGCCATGGAGTCGCCCCGCACGCGTGCATAAAAAGTGGCTGCCGGATGTTCGATGAGTTCCTGGTTGAGGTCTATGCTTTCCGATATATAGTCCTGGGCCGGACTGGGAAATCCGGCCTGGATGCCGCCCGAGGCATATTGCAGTTCGAGCGATGTCGATATGTCGGCTCTATAAAGTTGAAACGATGCCATAGAAATAGTGGTATTTCGACGCTCAAAGATAAAAAGCCGCCTGTGCCAGATGCCGGCACAGGCGGCTTAAAAATATTTATCCGTTTTTTTGAGATCACACTTTGGCTATGGCAGCCATCCGGTTGGCAATGGTTTCGGAATCGCCGAGAAAGTAATCTTTTATATAGCCGAGGGAGTCGTCGAACTCGATGACAATAGGAGTGGCGGTCGGGATGTTGAACGACGATATGTCTTTGTCCGATATGCCTTTCAGAGTTTTCAGTATGCCTCGCAGACTGTTTCCGTGGGCTACTACCAGAATGGTATCGCAGTGCGCGAGTGCCGGTAGAATCTCACAGTCCCAGTAGGGCATGGTGCGGGCTATGGCGGCGCGCAGCGATTCGGTTCGTGGCAGTTCACTGTCGGGTACATAGCGATACCGCGGGTCGTGGCGTGGATTGCGCGGGTCCTCTTCGGCGATAGGATCGGGAGCCACGTCGTAGGCTCGCCGCCACAGATGCACTTGTTCGTCGCCGTATTTCAGCGCGGTATCATGTTTGTTCAGGCCTTGCAGAACGCCATAGTGCTTTTCGTTGAGACGCCAGCTTTTTTCTACGGGAATCCAGTCGAGGTCCATTACATCGAGAACATTGTCGAGCGTTTTGACGGCGCGCTTCAGCACCGAGGTGAAAGCGCGGTCGAACTGCAGACCGTTCTGTGCCATGAGTTCTCCGGCCCGGCGTGCTTCCTGCACGCCGGCGGGAGTAAGATCGACATCGGTCCAGCCGGTAAAGCGGTTTTCTTTATTCCAGATGCTCTCGCCGTGGCGGAGCAATACTATTTTTTTCATGTTGTAAGTCGTTTACACTTACAACAAATCCGGTCCGGGCGGAGTTCAGCGATGATAGTCGCCTCCGAATGTGCCGTCGGGAAGCGCTGTGGCATCGACGTGACATCCTTCGAAAGATACATCGGAGGCACCGTCGATATAGAATCCGTAGACAGGCCCATGTACGAAGCCGTCGCGGTCGCAGGGGCGTATGTCGTATACTCCACCGGGCCACGATGTTGTCTTCACCAACCTTACATCTACGTCGCGGAAAAGGATGTCGCATACTTTATCGGGAGTCTCGGCCCCGATGAAGCATCCGTTTTCGGCAGTACATGTGATATTTATGAAGTTGATGCGGCTGACCACGCCGCACGAGCCTTCGCGGGCGCCTTTGGGGAATCGCCATCCGGCATCTTTGTGGTTGCCGGGAGCGCGGCGGTAGGATGTGACATAGATAGGTTCGGCCTTTCCCCACCATACGTCGCTGTGAAGCAGACATTCCACACTCATGTTGGCGAATGTGATGTCGGATACGGTGCCTTCGTCGCGGTTCTGTATGCCGATACCGCGGTTGCTTTGCCGTATTATGCAGTTGTCGAAAAGCACATGGTCGATGCTGTCCATATTCTCCGATCCGATTTTTACGGCGCATGAACGCGATGTCATGATACAGTTGGTGACAACGATATCGCGGCACGGGCCATATTCCTCGTATTCGCGACGGTTTTTGAGGCATATGCAGTCGTCGCCGCTTTCGATGAAGCAACCCGTGATGCGCACTTTGCGGGAGTGGTCGATGTCGATACCGTCGCCGTTTCGTATTTTAAGATTGTTGAGAAGCGAGATGTCGGAAATGGCGGCATCGTAGCATCCGACCAGATGCACGGTCCAGTAGGCGCTGCCTGTGATTGTGATGTCGGAAATATTGATTTTCCGACAGTTGATCAGTGTGAGCACGTGCGGACGCGGATCGAAAGTTGTCACAGGCTTGAGTTCATAGGAATCGTCGAGTTCGGCGCCCATGAACGCCACGCCGTTGCCGTCGATGGTTCCGGTTCCGGCTATGGCTATGTTTTCGAGATCCCGTCCGCTTATCCACATCATGCCTTCGCCTTCGTTCGCTCCGAAAGCGCTTTCGTGATATATGCTTTCGTCGGGATTGGCCAGAAGCCTTGAGCCCGGCTCGAGGAGGAGTGTCATATTGGACCGCAGATGCAGCGGACCGCTCATGAAGGTGAGCCCTGCCGGAATGACCACCGTACCTCCGCCGTTGTCAGCGCAAGCGTCGATGGCAGCCTGAATTGCGGCGGCATTGTCGGTGTTTTCTTTGGCCTCGGCTCCGTAGTCGAGTATGTTGTACAGCGTGTTTCCGTGCCGGTTATGGCACGAGCACATTGTGGCGAGGAGCACTATCAGGAGTGGTAGTATGCGTGTCATGGTTTAGGTCTATGGTATTATATAGCTGCAAAAGTAGCCAAAAATCGACTTTTTTCCATACCTTTGTCATATAAAATGTAGACCGACATACCTATGCAAAATAAACCACGTCTGCTCGGACGAGATTGTCTGTTGCCTTTTGTACTTATCACATCGCTGTTTTTCATGTGGGGCTTTGCCCGCTCCATACTCGATGTTCTCAACAAGCATTTTCAGGAATCGCTCGATATATCGATAGTGCACAGCACTATGGTGCAGGCCACTACGTATGTGGCATATGCCCTGATGGCTCTGCCGGCCGGCATATTCATTACCCGCTGCGGATATCGTCGCGGCGTGGTACTCGGGCTGTTGCTGTTCGGTTTAGGCGCTCTGGCTTTTATACCGGGCGACATTATGGGTTCGTTCGGCATTTTTCTGTGTGCATTATTTATTATTGGCTGCGGACTTGCCGTGCTCGAAACGGCTGCCAATCCCTATGCGACCGAACTGGGCGAGCCGGCCACGGCCGCGAGCCGCCTCAATCTTGCACAGTCGTTCAACGGTCTGGGGTGCATCCTCGGCCCTGTACTTGTCGGCGGCTTTCTTTTTTCAGGCGACGGAGGCGGTTCGGTGGCATTGCCATACTCGATAATGGGTGTAGTCGTGCTCGCCGTGGCGTTTTTGTTCACTCGTGTGCGACTGCCGGAAATCAAGGTCTCGGGAACTTCACCGGTCCCGGTAGGTACTTCGATACGAAGCCTGTGGAGTTCGCGACGCTTCCGGATTGGAGTGCTGGCGCTTTTTTGCTATGAAATAGCCGAAATATCTATCAACAGTCTCTTCATCAATTATGTTATCGACGATGGCTGGATGGACAAGATCACCGCTACGTGGGTGCTGTCGTTCGGAGCGCTCGGGCTTTTTATGGTGGCGAGAGTTGTGGGCAGTTCGGTTATGAAATTTGTATGCGCTGAAAAGGTGCTGGCGGTGTGCGCCGTTATGACAATGCTGGGAGCTTCGTTGGTAGCTCTCGATCTGGGCATTGTGTCGCACATAGGTCTGTTCGTATGCTATGCCTTCGAGGCGATAATGTTTCCTACAATTTTTGCAATAACAATCAGCGGCAGTGGGCCGTCGGCCAAGATAGCGTCATCGTTTCTTATGATGACACCTCTTGGCGGTGCCGTCGGAACCTCCCTCATGGGAGTGGTGGCGGCAGCCACTTCGATGTCCACTGCGTTTGTAGTGCCGGCGGTGGCCTATGTTGCCGTGCTGGTATATGCCTTTATGGCACTGAAAGAAAAACTATAGATTATGACCATTCCCGATATATGCTGCATTGGGCATATCACCCTTGATAAGATAAGGACGCCCAAATTCGAAACTTACATGCCGGGGGGCACGGCTTTCTATTTTGCCTACGCGCTGAGCGGCCTCGACCATTCGCGGTTCAGACTCATTACATCGGTCGGAGCATCGGAAATGAGTGCCGTCGACAATATACGCGCACTCGGTATAGAGGTCGACGTGGTGCCGTCGGAGCGCTCTGTCTTTTTTGAGAACATCTATGGCGAGAATCTCAACGACCGTAGCCAGCGTGTGCTTGCAAAGGCCGATCCGTTTACGGTCGACAAGCTGAAAGGCGCTCAGGCCCGAATTTTCCATTTGGGTACTCTTCTGGCTGATGATTTTGCGGTGGATGCCATACGGTATCTTTCGGAGAAAGGCGCTGTGTCGGTCGATGCGCAGGGATACCTGCGTGAAGTTCGCGGCGATAAGGTGTTCGCTGTGGACTGGGCTGATAAACTCGAGGCTCTGAAATATATAGATATTCTCAAGGCCAATGAGAAAGAAATGGAGACCATTACAGGATCTTCCGATCCACGCGAAGCAGCCTCTATACTTGCCGGATGGGGTTGCCGGGAGGTTATTCTTACCCTGGGTGACCATGGTTCTCTGATATACGCAGATGGCCGATATTATGAAATTCCTGCATATCCTCTTGATGAAGTGGTCGATGCCACCGGTTGCGGAGACACATATATGGCAGGATATCTGTATAGTCGGAGCCGCGGTGAAAGTTGTGCCGAGGCGGGTCGGTTCGCTGCGGCGATGTGTACGCTCAAACTGCGCCATACCGGTCCGTTCACCGGCAGCGAGAGCGAGGTGCTCGAAGTGAAAAATTCGGTTTTCGCGTAAAGCACCATGCGTCGGTTAAAATATTTTTTTGTAAATTCGCAGCAATAAACTTAGAAATTCTTAAGACAATGCTTATCATAGGAATTGCCGGTGGTACCGGGTCCGGTAAAACTACGGTAGTAAACAAAATTATAGCGAGTCTGCCAGCGGGCGAAGTTGTTGTGATGCCTCAGGATTCTTATTACAAGGATTCGAGTCATATACCGCCGGAGGAACGCTCAAAAATAAACTTCGACGAGCCGGCCGCTATCGAATGGCCACTTCTTGTGCGGCAACTCAAAGACCTCAAGGAAGGTAAAACAATAGAGATGCCTACATACTCCTATCTTACGTGCACACGCCAGGCCGAGACTGTTAAAGTACGCCCCGCAGATGTAGTGATAGTGGAGGGTATTCTGGTGCTTACAGATCCGGTACTGCGCGATATGCTCGATGTCAAGGTGTTTGTCGACGCAGACGCCGACGATCGTCTCATCCGCGTCATTGCCCGTGACTGTATAGAGCGTGGTCGCACCCCACAGATGGTAATTGATCGCTATGAAGGGGTGCTCAAACCTATGCACAGCAAATATATAGAGCCATCTAAACGCTATGCCGACCTTATAATGCCTCAGGGCGGCAGTAATATTGTGGCTATCAATCTGCTCACCGACTACATCGAAAGCCGTCTCAGAAACGGCCGCAGCCGTGCTGAGGAAACCTGCGCCGTTCACTGATGGGATTGATATCAAAATTTCGCAACAGCGAGCGGCAGGAAGCCGAGACTCCCAATCCATTCGAACTTCCCGTTACTGAGGAAGAGGTGAGGGTAGTTGATTCTCTGCCTGAATCGGTGGAAATGGATGAAGCCGAGAAAGTGGCCGAAGATATCGAGAAAGGCCGCTGGGTGCTCCGCACCGATAATCTGGTGAAAAAATACGGAAAACGAACTGTCGTCAATCATGTGTCGATAGATGTGACACAAGGTGAGATTGTAGGTTTGCTCGGTCCTAACGGCGCCGGTAAGACCACGACATTCTATATGACCGTAGGGCTTATAGAGCCTAATGAAGGACAGATATTCCTCAACGACCTCAATATTACCGGTTATCCGGTGTATAAGCGTGCTCAGAACGGTATCGGCTATCTGGCTCAGGAAGCCTCGGTGTTCCGCAAGCTAAGCGTGGAGGACAACATCCGTGCCGTTCTGCAAATGACCAAAATGACCAAAGAGGAACAGCGCGACAAGCTCGAAAGTCTTATCGCCGAGTTCCGTCTGCAGAAGGTGCGCAAGAATCTCGGCGACCAATTGTCGGGCGGCGAGCGGCGCCGTACGGAAATTGCACGCTGTCTGGCGATAAATCCGAGCTTCATAATGCTCGACGAACCGTTTGCCGGTGTCGACCCCATTGCGGTGGAAGACATACAGTCGATAGTCTATAAGCTGAAAGACAAGAATATCGGAATTCTTATAACCGACCACAACGCGCAGGAGACACTTCGCATCACTGACCGCGCATATCTTCTGTTCGAGGGCCGCATTCTCTTCCAGGGCACATCCGAAGAGCTTGCCGAGAACCCGGTAGTGCGCGAGAAGTATCTTGGCCGCGACTTCGTGTTCTATCGTAAGCGTCTGGGAGAATGAAAAGTCGGGATCTTCCGGCTTCCTTATTTACAGATGGTCTGTTTAAATAATTGCAAATAAGAAAGATATGCTGCAGGTACTGATAGAAATAAATGACAGATATTCACTGTCGGAAATGGCACAGATGGCTGTAGAGGCCGGTTGCGGATGGATTGTGCTGGGTGCAGATATGCCCGAAGCTGAAAAACGCGAGCATTATCCGGCCATAGTGGAGCTTTGCCGTGAAAGCGGTATCATGCTTACGGTTACCGCCGATGTCGAAGCCGCCAAAGAGTTTGGACTGCACGGTGTCTTTCTGCCGTTGGGCGCCGCCTCGCCTGTAAAAGTGAGGGAAGAACTTGGTGCCGAAGCCGTGATCGGTGCGGAAACGAACATGAGCAGTGTCGCCGTGGAGCTGGAGCGTGCAGATATCGACTATGTGGCTGTTTCGCCTGATGAAAAGGCTTCGTCGGTTATCGCCGAGATAAGGGGCGCCGGATCGCAGATTCCTGTGGTCGCTTATTGTAATTCGGCTGAAACGGCGGATATTCAGAAGCTTATGGAGGCCGGCTTTTCTGGCGTATGCTGCGGCAAAGCCTTGTTCGAGGCCTCCGATCCGGTAGCGGCCATATCGGCTGTTCTCGACTCACTTAACAAGCGCTGACAATAATGGCCCGGGAGCTGTCGAAAACACTGTGGAAGACGGCGCTGCCACTGGTATTCGGCACTGCCGTAGCGGTGTGGCTTATCAGAAAAGACATCGATATGGCCACACTCCGGAGTATCCCTCTGGATGGTCGCACGGTGCTGTGTCTGCTATTGGCACTTCTGGCGGTATTCGGTCGCGATTTCGGTCTTGCATGGCGTTTCCACACCATTGCAGCCGGAGATCTGACGTGGAAACGTTCTTTCCGCACAGATATCATGTGTGCCTTTACCTCGGCCATAACTCCGTCGGTTGTCGGCGGAAGCGCCCTGGCGATATTCTACCTCAATCGCGAGGGTATCGGTATAGGCCGCGCCACGGCCCTGACCCTTACCACATTGTTCCTCGACGAACTGTTCTTTGTCATCTTCTGCCCGATAATAGCGCTGATAGTGCCTCTTGCCGACCTTTTTACTACCGGCGGAGTCGAAAGCGAAAGTGTCAGCACCTTTTTGGGTGGTGTCGAAATTGTGTTCTGGCTTGTCTATGCCGGTATAGTGATCTGGACGGCTATTCTGTATGTTGCCATCATAGCACGACCCGACGGTACAAGCCGCTTGCTGGAGAAGGTGTCGCAGTGGCGTATTCTTCGTCGGTTCTCCGATAAAATAATGACCACGGCCCGCAATATGGTGGCCACATCGCAGTGGGTGAAGGGTCGGTCGGCACGATGGTGGCTTAATGTTTTCGGGTCGACAGTGCTGTCGTGGTTCTCCCGCTATTTCGTCGTTTGCTTTCTCTTTCTTGCCTTCGTGCCTACGGCCTCGCAGATGCTGGTGTTTGCGCGGCAGTTTGTGGTGTGGGTCGTGCTGATGGTAAGTCCCACTCCCGGAGGCAGCGGTATCAGCGAATGGCTTTTTGCCACTTATTACGGTGATCTTATCGGCAATGCCGGTATGGCGGCTGTCCTTGCTTTGGTGTGGCGGTTGCTAAGTTATTACATCTATATTATTGCGGGCTGTTCGCTGTTGCCCGGTTATTTCGGCGAAAATAAAAAGTTTGTAAAATGATATCTCTTCTTCGGATCTTTGCGGCTATCGTGCTGTTTACTGTATCGTGTCTTGCATCTTCGGCGTCGGTATTTGTAATACCTGTGGAAACCGAGATCGATCTGAGCGCTTTTCATCACTTCAAGAATGGTCTGGAGGAAGCTCACAAGGCAAACTCCGACCTTATTGTCGTGAAGCTGAATACATTCGGAGGCGCTCTTGATGCCGCCGATTCTATCCGCACGGCGATAATGCGTCAGGTGGTGCCGACGGTCGCGTTTGTCGATGTCAATGCAGCTTCGGCCGGTGCGCTGATCGCACTGGCTTGCGACAGTGTCTACATGGCCCCGGGAGCCAGCATGGGATCCGCGACAGTTGTAAATGGGGCAGGGGAGCCTATGCCGGAGAAGTACCAGTCGTATATGAGTACCATGATGCGCGCCACTGCCGAGCATCATGGCCGCATCACCGAAGACGACAGTGTGCGCTGGCGTCGCAACCCCGATATAGCGGCTTCTATGGTTAATCCCGAAGTATCGCTGTCTCTTACATCGACGCAGGCTGTGGAATGCGGCTATGCCGATGGTATTGCCGCCAGTCTGCAGGATGTGCTTCAGGATCTGAACCGTGCCGACGAGGACGTGCTGTACTATGAAAGCAGTCTTGGCGACGATATTTTAGGATTCCTGTCGAATGCGGCTGTAAGGGCGGTTCTTATCATGCTTATTCTCGGCGGCATATATATGGAAATGCATACTCCGGGTCTGGGCTTCGCGGCGGCTGTGTCGCTTGTGGCTGCCATATTGTATTTCCTGCCCATGCTGATAGCCGGTGGTGTACCAGGGTGGGTGCTTATTACTTTCATTCTTGGTGTTGTGCTCATAGCGCTCGAGATATTTGTGATACCCGGTTTCGGAGTATGCGGTATTGCGGGCATTATAGCCATAGTGGCGTCGCTGATAGGAGCTATGGTCAACAGCGATTCGATATCGGGTGTCGATTTCAGTGCGGTCGGCACTGCTTTGCTTGTGGTGGGAGCGGGTGCAGCTCTGGCAATTATGGCTATTCTTATACTGACATCGCGCTATGGCCCTAAATTCGTGCGCCGCCACTCCGAGCTTATGACAGAACTTAAAAATTCCGACGGATTTATCGGCGTGGATATGGGTCCGGCCAAATATGTGGGCCAGACTGCTCTTACTGTCACCGAGATGCGCCCCGCCGGAAAGATTGAAATAGGGCAGAATGTTTTCGATGCAGTATCGACCGGTCCGTTTATTCTGGCGCACCGTCGTGTGAAAGTGAAGCGCTACGAAAATGCCCAGCTTTATGTTGAAGAAGAAAATGAAAACTGAACCAACTTTTGTCGCCATAATACCGGCACGCTTTGCCTCGACCCGCTTCCCGGGTAAACCGCTTGCCAAAATCGGCGGTGTGACAATGATAGAACGTGTGTATCGGCGAGCAGCCCAATGCTTCGATGAAATTGCGGTGGCTACCGACGATATCCGCATTGTAGAGGCTGTGGAGTCTTTTGGCGGTCGGGCTGTAATGACCTCCGACAAACATCGCAGTGGTACTGACCGCTGTCGTGAAGCCTATGAAAAAATGGGTTCTCATGCCGATGTTGTCGTGAATATACAGGGCGATGAGCCATTTATAGCCATATCTCAGCTTGAGGCTCTGAAAGCATGTTTTGCACAGCCATCGGTGGAAATTGCATCGCTTGCACGTCCTTTCGACCTTTCGCGCGGCTTCGAGGCGCTTGCAAATCCGAATACCCCGAAGGTGGTGATGAACGATAATATGGAGGCGATGTATTTTTCACGTTCGGTGATACCATATGTCCGCGGATGCGAACAGGCCCAGTGGCCGCTTAAGGCGGCATATTACACGCATGTTGGGCTGTACGGATATCGGGCTGATGTGCTCGGTAAGCTTGGGGAGCTGCCCCAGAGCTCACTTGAACTGGCCGAATCGCTCGAACAGCTGCGCTGGCTGCAGAATGGCTACCGTATAAAAATGGCACTTACCGACGAGCCTACCATAGGTATCGATACTCCGGCTGACCTCGAGGCTGCCGAGAAATATCTCGCAACGCTATGAACCGCGTCCAAGCGCCCGTGGTAAGACCGTTCGGGCACCTCGATGTACCGGCCGAACATATTGAAATTCTGTCGAACGGTCTGACCCTCCATGTCATTGAGGGCGGTGACCAGCCTGTGAGCCGGCTTACCGTTGTCTTCGAAGGAGGAGCGGCCGAGCTTGGCCATGAGATCGTGTCAAGCCTGCTTGTGTCGCAGATGATAGAAGGCACATCGTCGCTTACCGGTGATGAAATAGCCGATATACTCGATTATAATGGTGCGCGCACCGGTGTGCGCCCTCAGTCGCACCACAGTGTGGCGGATCTTTGGTTTCTCAATACCAGGGCTGCCGAACTAATGCCTTTGTGGGGCGACTGTCTTGTCAATCCTGCATATCCAGACCAGGCACTCGAAACGGCGCGCAGACGTCTGCTGTCGGCCTATATGGCGTCGCGCGAAGAGGTGTCGGCATTGGCCGATGAGGCGTTTACCGAACTGATGTACGGACCGGGCCATCCCTTGGGTCGTCCGCAGACCGCCGAGTTAATTCAAGAGATCAGTACCGCGCAGCTGCGTGAGCTGCACAGACAGATCCTGTGTCCGGAGCGCATGCATGCATTTCTATCGGGTAAATATGATGAAAATGTCATAGATAGCGTGCGTGCAATGCTTGAGTCTATACCGGCAACCGGGCGTGGTTTCAGCATCGATATACTGCCTATGTGTCCGCCGGCCGAGGCAACGCGTGTGTCGGTGCATAAAGAGAATGCGTTTCAGGATGCCGTTATGGCCGGACTTGCCACTCCCGGTCGCGAGCACCCCGACTATGTGCCTCTGCGGCTTACCATAATGGCGCTTGGAGGTTATTTCGGAAGCCGGCTGATGGCGAATATACGCGAGGAAAAGGGCCTGACCTATGGTATATCGGCTTCTTTGCTGGGATGTCGTGAGGGCGCATATATGGCAATAGCTGCACAGTGCGACGGACGATATACCGATATGGTGCTTACTGAGACCGCAGCCGAAATGAGGCGTATGGTTTCTGAACCGCCCGTTGGCGAGGAATTGATGCGCCTCAAGCTGCATGCAGCCACATCGCTGGCTGAAATTCTCGATACACCCGCGGCAATAGCCGGCTACTATGCCAACCGGATTTTCGTAGGTACTCCCGCGGATTATTTCGAACAGCAGCAACAGGCCATCGATGCTCTTACAAGCGATAAAATCGCCGAGATGGCCGCAAAATATCTCATCCCGGAAAACCTCTCAGTCGTCCTTGCCGGTCAAAATCACTGATAACAGCGAAAATATGAAAAAGAGACGGTTGCAGGCCATGGACTTGCAACCGTCTCTATTAAGTATCCCCGTGGGGAGTCGAACCCCAATCGTCGGAACCGGAATCCGAAATTCTATCCATTGAACTACGGAGACTTGTTTTATCAATGCGACAGCAAAGTTAGCTATAATTTCTGTGAGAAACAAAACTTTTTTGTGTAAAGGCACGGCGCATAAATAGCCCAACATACAAAATTCTGCGATTATAATCTGTTGTAGATACAAATTTTTGCGATTATAACTATTATTTTTACAAAAAACTGAGTTTAGAGTACCACCCTATAAACTATAAAATCCCTGGATCAGGGGTAATATCAAGGCCGGCGGCTTCGACAAGCTGTCGGTCTTTCTTCATAATCTCTG
>ENA-ORMR01000613-ORMR01000613.1-human-gut-metagenome-genome-assembly--contig:-NODE-613-length-33899-cov-8.426575_pt1 | contig 33899 bp, 32 predicted proteins | sample MGYA00242107_ERZ509003 | MGnify/ENA primary metagenome ERZ509003 (study PRJEB26280, sample SAMEA2338699) | human gut metagenome | biome: human gut; feature: human-associated habitat; material: faeces...
AAAATAAAAAAATAAAAAAAATAATAAAATTAAAAAAATCACTTTACATTTAATATAAAAAGTAATAAGAAAAGAACCGTAAAAAGAGTTGAAAATAATAAAAAAATAACTCTTTTTAGTTATAAGACATTGTAAATATGAAATAAATTGCAAAGCATTATTTGCAAATGTCGGCAAGCATGCGATTCGTAAACTTAATGAAAGGACGGTGATTAAAAAAACAAACGAATTTTTGGCTAATGCCACAAAGCTTTTAAAGCAAAAAAAAGACTAAATATGTTAACGCATATCTAGTCAGTTTTAAAAGTTAAGCCGAGATTGTTCAATCTGGTTAACTATTTCAGACAAATAGTTTATAATGCAAATATTTTTATTTGTAAACGATTTTTTCAGTCTCGGTCTTCTTAACCCCAAGTTTTATGCTTGGATTCTTTATTTTTTGTATTCAAATGAAAGGATTACTGAAATGAATACAGCAAAAGAAGCCATTAAGGCTGAAATCTATGATGAGGCAGAAACGATTAAAGCCTCCTCAACATTAACCGAGCAGGAAGCTGAAAATCTTTCTGGTTACAATGTCAACGATAATGGTGACGGAGATTTTACTCCGCCACCGTTACAAAATGAAAATAATGCAGCAAGTGCATCCGTTCCAACGCTTGATGATAAGCAAATTGAAGCGGAATGTACTGACTTAAATTATCAAGTTGTTTTAGCGGCCAATGAATGTCAAGAAGAAAAATTTTCTGCTAATTTATCTGTAATTCCAGAAGAAAATCACTCTCTCATCATTCCAAGTGACCCTAAAGAATTGGATAACTTTATCAACATTGGCGTTGCTGCTGTCAATGCTGCAAAAAAGATTTTGAACAAGCGAAATATCTCTGCCAAAGAATATCATGTCCTTCATCAAAAAGCAAAAGAACAAGGTTTTATAGTGCTTAACGCCGCATTAAAATTAAGTTTGGCTATTAATAGTATTAAAACCCATGAAGGAAACCGCAGCGATTTATATCCTGATCAACATCGAAACAAAGATCAAATTTTAGAAGAAGATTTTGGTTTGACCCACAAACAGGGCAGACGATTGGGTTCATTAACAGTTGAAGCTGTTGATAAAGAAAAGAACTTTGCCAACCTTAATGATGAAATCCCGACGCTTACGCATGCTTTAAAATTTGTTGATGCAAAAGAAAAAAAGCTAAAAAAAGCCAAAGAAGAAGCTTTAGCTTGTGCCTGCGATGATGAATACATACAGGACCAAGAAATTCCACAAGGTAAATATGATATTATTTACGCTGACTTCAACAAATTTGATGAAAATTTTGACTTATCTCAAGTTGCGAATGATAATGCCTTGTTTTATATATGGGCGGATAAATCTCAGCTTGCCGCTGCTATCAATATTATGAATAACCATAGTTTTGAATACATAGACTGTTCGGTTTTTATCAGAAATAAACGTGAAAAAGGCGGAAAATATTTTCAAGATATGCACCGCATGCTCTTAGTTGGTAAGAAGGGCGAGTTCAAACCGTCATTCACATACAAGGCTAGCTCAGTTGCTTATGAAAAAGAAATCGGAGAAAACAACGGTCATGCTTATTATGAGAGCTTAATTCGTCGTATGTATCCAGATGAAACCATTTTGGACCTCATTAATACCGAAAAAGTGCAAACTTCCGCTGAGGAGATTACCAATGCAGAATAAGATTAAATATTTTTCCGGTTTTATGAGTGCCTCTGTTGGTTTTGAATTCGCTGAAGAGCTTGGTTTTGAATGTGTTTTAGGAAACGAACTTAACAAAATCCGTGCCAAATGGAGCCAAGAGAAGTTCCCCAATGCAGACATTGTTCAAGGAAGTTTTACCGATCCAAAAGTTTTTTCTTATCTGGTTCGGAAATTTAAGGAAGGAGGTTGCCGCTTGGCAACTTTCTCCCCAAATTGTCAGCCATTTTCCAAGGCCGGCAAACAACATCTGCATTCAAAGGAAGCTTTTTTATTTTTGCATATTCTTAAATTTATCAAATTAACGATGGCAGAAAACGCATGGATTGAAAATGCATTGGAGTTCAGGAATGCGGTTTTGAATGATGATACGAGAACGGTTGAACAACGTATACGTGATGAATTGGAGCCTTTGGGATACCATATTGAGGTTAAAGTGCAAGATGCGGCAGGCTTCAAAACGCCTCAACACAGGCGCAGAACTATTTTTCTAATTTCTCGTATCGGAATATGGAAGCATCCGATTGAATGCGAGGAAAAAGATTATGTAACTGTCCGTCAAACTATTGACCACCTCCCTAGTGTCGAAGCTGGAGAACGGAGCCATATACCTTTTCAGAATGGTCCTTATTTGCCAATATGCCAGATTGCCTATATTCATGATTATACAAAATCAAGCGATAGGATTCCTTTTGTATCAACACAAGGTGTTCCATGTAAAAAGCTTAAACCTCAACATGTTGCCTGTCGTATTGATCCTGATAAACCAGCTAATACAATCGTCCAAAAAAGTGCCAGCATTACCGGCTTTAGAACCTGTCATTATCGGGATAATCGTTGTTTAACCGTTTTAGAGGTTATTCTGTTAACAGGACTGACTGAAAATTGGTTCATTCCATTATGGGCCAGAAATGATGAGCAGCTCATTCGTGATGTCTTAGGCGAGTGTTTTGCTCCTTTGCATGTCAAAGCCCTTCTACAAACAATGCCAAAGTAATTAATTATTATATTTTTAATAAACAGGAGAGATGTAACAGTCTCTCCTTTTCTTTTTTCAACCTTGTGCCCCTTAGGGCAAGAGGTTAAAGTTACTTTATTCTTTCTTTATATATACATCGAAAAATCTCAAAAGTACGCAAAAAAATATACTATTTAGAAATTTTTTCATCAAGGCCAACCGAAAACGCAATTCTATAACATTGTATCATCAAACCGAAAATGATGTGTGCGAAAGCGTCAAATGCCATCATTTAAGCTATTTTTGACTAGCTCGGGATACAAGGAAGCTTTGAGTGCGGCCTTTGTTATTATTATACTTAAAATAAATAAAATTAAAAATAATAAATACCAATAAAATTAAATACTTAAGAATAAATAACATTAAATAAAGATACTAAAAAGAAGGTATAAAATGAAGAATAACACCTTACTTCAAACCTTAAGAAAGCAGATGTCAAACCAGATACACTATGACTATCGTCCCCATGTATCACCAATGACAACAGAAGGTATGAAGTCCATGTCGCCAAGTAAGCAGATGACGCGTAACCAGATAAACACCAATACAATTAAACCAAAGAGAAAAGCAACAGGTATCGCGTCATTGGGTCCGGCGACAAGGTTGGAGAAGTGTGTTGGTGATTGTATTTCTTCCTTATGTATTAGTCCTATCTGTAATATTAATTCTTTTGATAATAATTTTGTTTTTTCTTCTGTATATGATGAATTTGGTAATATTAATCCTTTAAGTTGTTATGATGTTTTTGTATCTGGTTTGACTATTCCTATATATAATAAGTATCCTTTTTCTTCTTATACGGATAATGGAAATATTTTTACTTTTGGTAGTGCGGGCAAAGTTTCAGGTCAATTTATAAACTATATGAACGGAATCGTATATGCAGGCTCATCTATCCGTAAATGTTCTAATCCTGCAAATCCTAGTCAAAACACAAGCATAAAGAATCAAAAATCAGCCCGTGGTAAACAGATTGATACTAAAGTAATTAAACCTATACCGAATGAAACAACTGAGTCCAGCGGTCAAAAAACAAGACATTTAAGCTCTGATGATATTAAAAGTATTTTGAATAATTGGATAACCGGAATTTATAAACCAACACATTTTTTGACAATCCGTTTACCTGAAAATTGGTCTAATACTGATGAATTCAAATCAAACAGTCATCTAAGAATGATTATGAAGATTTTTGAAAGAAGTTTAGTTGGTAAACATTGGAACAAACATCATTTGCCTTTTGTTGCTTTTGCAGAAAACGGGACATCTGACGACTGGCATTATCATATTTTATTAAACCAAGGCAAATTTGAAGAGCAAGAATTACAAAATGCTATTCTAAAAACAAATATAAAGCTGGGATTACCTGGTTATTGTTTAGAACTTGATTTGATAGAAAAGCATTTAGATAAAGTAGAAAAGTATTGCACCAAAGAGATGAAAGTTTATTTTGATGATAGATTTGATAGTGACCGGATTATTTTATCTCACGATTTATTTTATCTACCATATAATAACCATTGATTTTAACCTGTTGCCCTCAAGGGCAAGAGGTTGCTAAAAAAGTTTTTGACGTCAACGACAATTTATTTTTACAACCTTTGACATAAGCATGTTAAAAGTTATTTTTCACAAATTAGAAACGGAAAAATAATTGAAAAAACTGTTTTACAAATCCCAAGAATCGCGACATTACAATAACATCAGATTCCTTTTGATAGTTATAAAACATTGTAAATAGGTATTATTATGTTTATGACTCAATAAACAACCCGTGGACTCAAAGATTGCTTTTTCATAATAAAACCTATACTAAAAGCAAAATCGTTATCCACGGGTCAAAATATGAGATTTATGGTTAGTATTCAGAAGCTAGCATAACGGTCATAACACGATTAGTTAAATTTGGATTGGCAGGATCCTCTGATAAGTATTGATAGTTTTTGTCATAGTAATCGATTTTCCAGAAGATTTTTTCACCTTTATAATCAAAACTACCAAAATCGTGTTCATTATAAGGATCATTATCTGGTGTAAAATTATTAAAATGTCTTATCTTTAGCATAATTTCAGCAATTTCTTCATAGGTTTTTGCTTCTATGCCTTGAGTTAATACAATTTTACCACCAATAAGATGTTTGCGAAGATTGTCATTTAAGGTTTTAATGTCTGTCATTGTTATTACTCCACATTAAACCATTTCATAACAGTACAAAGCAAATCATCATAACTGCCGCTTGTTGCTTCTTTGAAAAAGGTGTCTATTTCTGATTTTGGTAGCTTGTGTTTTCTCATTTCAGAAGTACAGATACCAAGAATATTAAAAGCATTTCCATTAACACCTAAGATATTTACAGTTATTTCAGGATATTTTAAATCTGTCATAACACACCTCTTAAGCAGACATTTCAGAAGCAAGAAACATTTTGAATTTTCTCAAGGCTTGACGAACAGATGTATGACTTCTTTTGCCATAGCTTGATTTTTCGCCGGCTGTTTCATATTGAGGCAAGATAGAAGAGATATTTTCAACCAGATGAGCAAGTGTATAACCTTCTTTCCGGCATAATCTTTCAACCCGTCCCATATAATCAGCAGCAGTCAAAGCAGAGTATTTATTTTCCAACAACCAATTTTCAAAATTCTTTAACATAACACAATCTCCTTATCATCAAATTAGTTAATAAAAACCGGCTCAGTACAAACCGCAATCATTGTCTGTTTCAATCTTTGGCACTCAGACAAGCAGTCACTAAAGAATTGATAAGGTGTTGGAAGAATTGTGTCATTGAGTTTTACATACCACATAACTTTTTCCTTTCATAAATAGTTGTTTTACTCATTAACTATTTTATATTATGCGGTGTATTTTCTTATTCGGGAGCCCCTAAAACGCAACTTGCCAACGACATTTTGCTACGATTTAGACGAGATTGCTCATTTACAGACAAAAACGGGATAAAAATTATTATACTGTCCCTTCCTCTGTTATTAGAGATTTTAGAGGTGCAATCATGGGGCGTGCAGATAAAGGAATCATAATTACTACAGGTATATTTTCTAAAGATGCCAAATTAGAAGCCCGTCGCGATGGCGCGATTATGATTGATTTAATTGATGGTATTGCATTAACACATATTCTTAAAGAATATAATTTGGGTGTAAATATTATTGAACAAGTCCAAATAGATGAAAATTGGTTTAATGAGATTTAATCATACTTTATCCTGATACATATTTATGGATTTTTTATTCAATCATATACTCTTTAAGTTTATCCATTATTTTAACAATTTCTTTTATTTGATATGAGCTCAATTGTATATATTTGCCATTGCAGTAATTGACAGCGGCTAAAAGTTGTTTTTCTTCATTATAGTTCAATACGCCTTGAGATTTTCCTCTTTCAATAATTGACATCCAATACTTACTTCCTTTTTCATATACAGAAATCTCATCACTGATACCATTGGTAAATCTTTGTTCTTTTTTAGCAATTACTTTTTCTATCTTTTGTTCAGAAGGAGTAATTAACATTTCCACAATCGCTTCAGACAAATCGTATGTTTTTTTGCTTATTATTTGCCAACATTCTTCTTTTTTGCAATATGTCTCAATATTAGCTGTAGATCTATTTTCATCGTATATTGTATCAAAAACTAATTTTCCTATTCTAGAAATTTCTGATTTAAATACATCTGAAACACTTTGGTGGTTCCATATTTCGATATAATTGATATCTTTCTTCATTTCTCGAGCTTCATAAACAAGTTTAGCAAATGTATACGCTACAATTTGAGGCCTATAAGCTCTCCTTTCTTGATACCATGGTTGGTCTGAAATAATATTTTCAATAAAAGAAAACAGGATTTTCTTACCAATAAGTTCTTTATAAAACAATTCATTGCAGAAAGAATTGTCTTTAGCCCACATTTTTTCCATATTACTATGGAATTTTGCTGAGTTTACCTCACCGCCCCAAGATACAAAATGAGGCAACATCTCCGAACAATTTATATATTTTGCCAAATCTGGTAGTGTGAACTTTTTCTTTTTGGGGTTCACTAGTTTATAATCATTTTGTTGCGATTTTGTCATTTGCATCATTGGTTGTTCATATTGTCCTCGTGCTCGTTCAAAAAACCATTTTTCTTGAACAACATTACCACTTGCAAGAGGTGCATAGACTTTTCTTGAAAAATCTTCAATTCTCACATAAAAAGGATGGCTAGAATTCAAATCTGCAGTTTTTACTTTATTCTGACTATTTGCATATCTTGCAATATTTCTGATTAATTCAGGATCGGTATCTTTTAAGATTGTTAATTTCATTTGTACAAAGATTCCTGATAAATCTGCATTATTTTTAATATTTGTCGCTGCAAGAGTAGCTGTCGTTTGTCCACCATTGATGATTTGTAAATCAGTAAATGAGGTTATTAATAAACCTGTATCATTTTTTATTGTATTTATACTTTTAGCTGTTGTAGAAATACCATTATTATAAGTGAAAAATCTAGATTTTTCATTTAAAATTGTTCCTCTGATTCCTTTATTAACTGCACCATTAAATTTTAAGAAAGAACGAACATTAGCTTCTAAAAGAGAGGCATTGTGTTTTTTATAGATATCTGCCAAAAAACTACCAGGTACAATTGCTAAATAAGATTCATATTGATCTGTTTCTATATCCGCTTTTATACAAGGAATCCCTGTTATTCCAAAATCGCTACAATTGATAATGATATCATCTTTTTGAAAATTAGCTAGTTTAGAATTATAAATTTTCTCAATATCCAGAACATCTAAATCAACTTTGAAAATTTTGTTGTGATATACAAAATCAGGAAGCTCTAGTGTCTTCACTACTTTACTAAGTTTATTTGTACTAGCAATGAACAAATGTATCTTATATATGTATTCAATATTTAATTTTATATCTTTAGCCAGTTGTACGGCTGGATCCGATTGCTCGGCTTGAGCAAAATATCCTTTAAGACTATTTTCGAAATAATTGAGAAGTAATTGGGACTTATTGTAAATAAATTCATTTGTGATATTTTTCATCTCATCTTTATTGAAATCTACGTATAGTAAATTAACCATATTTGATACTAAATCCAAATAAGCAGCATCAACTCTCATACTTTTATAGGCTTTTGTGCCTTTTGTAAATTCATAAAAACATTGTGACATGTCCGTGATTAATGAATAATCATTTTTCAATATATCCGTAGCAATATCTATAAATACTTCTTCCTCATATCTGTGATTATTAACAGATTCAGCACAAATATCTTCATTTATAAAGTTTTCCCTAAATTCTTCTAAGTTCATAATCATATTACTCCTTGTACTGTTCAAGAGAATTTACCAGTAAAGTATATTTAACTTCGCTGATCTCTGGATAAGATATATCTTTTTCTGTAAGACGTGGAAATTTATTATTAACAAGATATATATTCATAGACTTAACATCATAATTCCTACTAATATAATCATCCTGTAAACAAAAATTAGAAATCTTACTTAAAAATAATTCTTCATATTTTTCATCATTTAATTGTTCTATAATTTGCTTTAAAAGTACTGATATATTTGAATCATCATTATTAAACTTATCAGACATTTCTTCAATTTTAATAACAACTAATCTACCATCTATAGATGATGATAATTGAGTTAAAGATGAAATATGGATGTTTTGAACATTGTTCCCAATCGTTTTAATTTCAAACCAATTATCGCTTAGAGAAAAATCTTTGCTAGTCGAATTTGGGCCACTCCAACTACATATAGCTGTCTTAACATCGTATTTCTTAAGCATATAATTCTTTAGAAAGTATAATTCCCCATATAATCCTTGTAGAATTTCTCTAGATAGTTGAATATTATTTGCTTTAACAAACATAGACTTCCATGTTACATATCTCTTTTTGATAGATGTCAAAGCAATCATTTCTTCTTTGATGTCAGTAATGCTTCTAATCATGTCTTCACAAAAGGTAAAAAACACCACCTTTGCATCTTCTTGGATTAGATCAAATGATGTCCAATAAACATCTTGTTCTTCTTGTCCCTGCGTAATTCTTAATAATTTTGTAGAATCTAATTTTGGAGCAGGAATAGATGACATAAATGATAAACGGATATATCCTTCTGTGGAAATACCCAAATATACCCCTAAACAAGAAGTTATTGGTATTTTTTTCTGATTACCCTTTGAGCTTTCAACTAATGTTTGATATAGCTGTTCTAGCCTAGTCATCATCATCGCTTATACCCTCATCTTCATCATCTATTTCTAAATTGCTAATTAGTTCATCTAGTTTTCTTCTATTTGCTTTATATTTCACTATACATTTTGACTCTTTTCTAGGAAATGCAATAGCAAATGCTAATAATAAATCATTTCCAAGATTGTCTTTCGTTTTTTGTTTCAAATCCCTCTGTTTACCATTATCTTCACCAAATAATTTTAGTTCATCGTCTATTTTAAGATCTATTGGATATATGATAAATATTGGTTTTTCTCTTATTCCCAGATAATCCTTGGCTGTAATAGATTTTGATTTTGGAAGATGAGAAATATCTTCATCAGATAATCCTGAATTTAATATTCCAGGATCAAGTACACGGTTATTAGTGGATCCTATTCTTATCCAATCATCGAGATTTTCAGTATGAAAACTACGAGTTGTAGCCTTAATTCCCCCATCAACAAAATTTACACTTTTATTAGAATCACCTGATGCTATCACTACGTCCCATTCATAAAACATCTCACTATGCTCTATGTATTCTGATAATGATTCCGTGTCGAATTTTTTATTTACATAAGGGATTTTTAAGTTTTTGATAAGTTCTGCAACTCTGTGTTTAGAAACATTTTGAGCCATATATCTGTTTTTTATAAAAGAAAAAGGTATTTCTTTATAAAATTTCTTAAATTCTTCTATATTATGTAAATTTACTTTTGGATCCTTTGATAATTTTGAAGTATCTGCATATACACCACCATAATTTAAATGATATGTAATCGTTTCTGAATTTCTCATTTTGTTTCTACTAGTAACCAGTAGAGTAGTTTCCAAAGTATCAGGAGATTCTCTAACCATTAAACCAAATTCTTTAGGTGTTTTATCCTGATTTTTCATTTCCACAAATTGTTTTTTAAGATCAGATACCGCCTCTCTTACAGCATCAAATCGATCTATATTAATTTGAGATAAATATACTCTACACAAATCATCATAACGAGGCCGATACCCAAACCATCTACACATTTGTAGCAATGTATCATATGCCCCGGCATTTCTGCTATAATAACTAACCATTAATCCTTCCAAGGTCAATCCACGCGATAATACGAGACCGCCTATGGCAATTACCCGGGCTCCGGTATCTTCAAATTCTTCGTAATCAAATCGTTGCTTAGCACCATTTGCGCTTAATGTAGACATCTTGCCATTACGAGAATTAACAACAACTATTTGTATTTGTTTAATTTCTTCATAAAGACCTTTTTGAATATCCTTCCATGTTATTAATGGGTATCCCTTATCTTCTTCTACTAGTATTGTTTTATAAAAAGGACTGTTAAATAAGTTATATATCTTATTCATTTCATCATTTTTACAAAATTCTTTTTCATCCTTACAATCATCTTGTTCTATTATATTTTTCAAGGTTTCTATATATTCAGATACTCTTTCCCATATTATATCTTGGACGTCATTATATCTAGATATATTAATCATCATTGAACGATGTTTGTTTTTTTGGCCGCGTATTGTTCTAATCACACAACCAATCAAAAAGCTATGAATAGCTTCTTTTAAACTTTCTGCTAATTGAGGATAAAAGACATCTTTTTTATGAATAACAGGAAGAAAATTATCTTCTTGCTCATCAAGTACTCTAATAGAGCGAGATAAGATATCACCTTCAGGGAAAAATTTATCGCATCCACAATAAGTTGGAGGGGACTTAAGTAATGATATAAAGTCAGCAGGAAATAAATTAAGATTATCTTCATTTTCATCAATTGGATTAATAAAAATATTTGCGAATGGCGTCGCAGTAAAGCCGACATAACTTGCTATTGGAAATTTATTAAATATTCCTCGAATACATCTATTAATTGTAGTTGGATCCTCATCATCTTTCTTTGTATTTATTGAAGAATTATCTGCTTCATCATCAATTATTAAAATATTTTTTACATTGTGACCTTTTAATGTCGATTGCAACCGTTCCATGACACTTTCTAAGATTGCTTTTTGTTTTTTTACGACGAGAACAACCGGCTTATTCATATCAGAAAAAGTTATATTATAATTGCGTTGTATAAACTTTTTGAAATCATTTGCTCTATTTGTTAATGGAACAACATAATGCTCACCATTAATTTTTCCGACTCCACAATATTCTATACTATTTCCTATACTATCACTAATTGCGCCAATCACGCCATAGTCTGTCCTTTTTTGAGTTTGTAATCGTAAAGAATCTGTTGTTCCTGCAAGTAAGATAACAATTTTATATCCGTAATCGTAAGCCATGTTTATCAAACCGAGATAATTTGCTGTTTTTCCAGATTGCACATCTCCAACAACTAGCCCTCTTTTCTGATCCTTAACTTCTGACCTTGGATTTGCACAATGCGATAAAACATCCTCACACGATTTTTCTATGTTAGCTATTGCTTTCATTTCAAAACCTTCATTTCGTAGATACATTTTATATCTATCAAAATAAGAATGTAGAGTTTTATCCTTTACATCATATAACCAAGAATGCGAGTTTTTATCTTTTACAATTGTAACCGGCTCGTATGTCTTTATTCCAACCTCAAATTCAAACTTATCAATAACAGCATTTAATATATTTTTATATTCCGGTAAATTTGCAGCTTGTGGTAAAATTATTTCAAGCAATTTTGCAGCACGTTCCAAAACTTCAGAATGAGTTTTTTTCTCACCTCCGAATGATAAATATAACATATCTGCAGCTTTTCTTATCTCTATATCAAATTCCATTAAACTATCAATCATTGCCGAAAACCTTTTTTCTTATTTGTTCTTTATACTTTGCTATTTTTTGATATCCTTCTGTTATGAATATATGATCAAATTGCTCCAACTTTTTATCTTCATCAAACATTGACAGAATTTCTACTACTTCTTCAATAAGATGTTCTTCTTCAGAATCATCACCAGAGTTTGTAATTGTTAAAGCGTCCATATTATCATTAGAAATAGAATACTTAGGTAAATAACATTCAATTTGAGATAAGGCCATATTTAATAAATTTTGTTCATGAGTGCCCAAAACATCATATAAAGCTCTTATTGCTGGAATATCTCTATTAATAAGGTATTTAATCTTACCTTCATGCTCATTAATTCTATTCCAAACTTTACATTCTACTGATTGCTCTTTAACACCAGGAAATCTCGTAGTTCTTTTGCTTCTTACAATAGAATCTTCAATAGCAACTTTTATTTGTTCTTTTACTTTATCTGGAATATTTGCAGAAGATTTTTTAACATCAAGTGTCCATACAGCATCTAACTGAGATGGTATATCTATTTGTATTCTTGCTAATTTATTTAGTTCACTTCTGATACCCATTCTCATCCAGCTTCCCCACAATATAAGCCGTCTATTTCTATAAATATACAATCCTTGTTCATCAAAAATACTTTTAGGATTACCCAACAAAGCTTTCTCATCCTGTGTTAATGTATTTGCGAATGGTAATGTATATGGAATAACTACTATTTTAGCTCCATCAACATTTATTTCTTTAGTGCGTCCTGTTTGCTGTCTTCCGTGAGATCTAAGAAGGAAAGGATCTCTTTCTTCTATTCTTTTTTGATTATATTTAATGATTATATTATCATAAAACCTATGAAAAACTAATTCTACATGTTTTTTAGAGTCAGCAACCAACGCTCTGAAAGTATCTTCAAACTTTTTGGCAGATCCTTCTATTTTATCAAATTTTTGCCATATAACAAGAGTTCCTGTTTCGTATTCTATTAGATCATCTATATGTGGTAAATTTTTAATCTCTGTATTATCAAGTAGTTGTAAAAGAAGTTTATTATTTTGTTCCACAATATCTAAATCAAAACACATTGCATGAATTCTGCCAAACTTCTTGCTTGCGACTATAAATTTTCTGCATTGTGATAAAGAGGCTGATTTTAATCCTAATCCAAATCTTCCTAATTCAATTTCATTGTCTTGTTTTTGCTCACGATTGGAGCCAAACAACATAGCATTATCTAATTCATCCGAATTCATGCCACATCCATTATCTAATATACAAAAATAAGGAGTATCAGATAAAGGATCTGAAAATAGATCAATTTGCGAAGCATTTGCAGAAATGCTATTATCTATAATATCAGCAACGGCTGTTGAAAAGTTATATCCAATGGATCTCAAGCCCTTTAATAGAGTATTTGCTGGAAAAGATTTTTCAACTAGTTCAGACATCAATCTTCCTCCACATTTCTATAACACACAGAATTAATATTTTTTGCGAAATTATTCAGTTCTTCTAATGTATATAATTGATATTTTGGATTATTATTAATATCAGTAACAAGTAGAACTTTTGTGTTCTCATAAAAATCATTAATAAATCGTATTTTTTGCATAGACAAGTTAAAATAAGGAATTTTTGTAGATGTATAACGTACTATTATAAAATATTTTTTTCCACTAACTTCATATTCATAGTCATATAAAGCATATGGATAATAATCTGTCAATAATCGTATATTTACACCATTCTGTGAAGAAATATGCTGTAATGCATATTGGTTTGCTATAAGGCGATTCTCTTCCATAATTTCAAAAAAATTATCTGGGGAAACCTTATCATATCCTAAACTTTCTCTTAACGCGATAATTTCAGCATCATAACTATCTGAAATATCATTGAAAATGTATGAGAATTTGTTTCCAACCCCTTTTTTATTAACAAAGACTTTTGAATATGGAATTAAGTTTGATCCAACGATTGTTGCTTTGAAATTTAGTGTACGACTATTAGTATCATATTCAAAACCCTCAACAACAAAAGCGTAATTATGCAACATTTCAGATATTGTTTTCAATACTACATTATTGTTAATCTCTATTTCATTATCTGTATATTTAAATGAAGTTGGATAATGCAATTTCTGCCTTCCGTTATGAACATAGCCTTCTGCTATTTCTTCTCTTATATACATACAAAAAGCTGGGATATTGATTAAAAGTTCTCCATTAACAGCTACCTTATCAAAAACAAATACTTTATTGATTTTAACTTCAGATCGAGATTTAGATAAAATCTTATCAATAATACTTTCTTTACAGATGGTATCTATATTTTCAGGTATTTTTAATATATCTAATAAATCATTATTCCAAGAATTATATTGCTTTAATGGAGTAGCAACCGTAGCAGTATGCCCAGAAGCATTATCATTTTTTATATTAAAATATAAGGATTTTGTATCAATAAACAATCTTAAAAGCATAACATTATCCTTTTAAGCTATATTTATTCACAAACATTTCTCGAAAAATTTCCTCAAGCACATTTACAACTATAGAATTACCTATAAGTTTATTCATTTTTCTATAGCTATATCCTAATTTTAACGTTTTTTCATAATCTTTTTCAGAAAAGCCCATTAGTAGAAAAGCTTCTCTAATTGTAGGTCGTCGATATGAAACCCCTTTTTCGCCAGTATAAGGAAACAGTGCTGCACAATGTGTTCTATCCATATTACAAGTTATTGTTCTTACTATCGTATGCTCATCTAAACTTCGTCCATTTATTTTCCACATTTGTTCTCTTGATGGAGTTTTATTCAATTGAGCTGTATCCGCTTCAGCTTTCAATACCGGATTAGAGTAATCATTTCTGAAAAATTCTTTAAATTTATATATTCTCTCTTTTTTCTTGATTTTAGAATTAAGATTTAGTTTACTTCCTAAGTGACTAACTATAAAAGCCCTTTCTCGGTCTTGAGGTACACCAAAATCAAGTGCATTTAAAATCATACAATCATCATTATAATAGCCAATAGATGATAGAAATTCAAGCCATTCATCCAAGTCTTTTTTATTAGAAGCTGCTTGAATAGTTTTTACATTTTCTAATAAAAGATACTCTGGTAATCTTTTTTGCTGTTTAAGATCATTCAAAATTCGTTCAATCTGCCACAACAACCCAGATCTTGTACCAGATCCTTTTTTCATTCCTTGACATAATCCGCCTGTTGACAGATCTTGACATGGAAAGCTGTAAACAAGTAAATCAATGTTTGGTAAATCCTGAGCTTGAATATCTAAAATTGATCCATAATTATTACATTTTTTATTTGCAATATATAGTTTTTTTAATTCTTCATCATTTAATCTGTTTATGTCATAAGGTCTGACAGAATCCATACTAAATGTATATTTAGAAAGGTAAGAAAGTAAATCTTCTCTATCTTTAGGTGCTTTTACTTGCTTTGTCGTACAATGAATCTCTGAATAACACTCTATTGCATCAATAAACCAATCACTTATGCCTACAATTTCATAGTCTATACCTAAACGTTTTAGAGCGCTTGCTTGCGCTCCAATACCAGCAAATGCCTCAAAAACTCGAAGCTTACTTTTTTGCATTTTTATAACCCTTTCTATTCATATTAAATGTTATACTATATAAAAATAACTAAAAAACAACTAATTATTAAAAAAATTAAGATTTATTTTAAACGCAATAAAACCAAATAAGCGGTGGTGTTTTATTCAAGAAAAACTTATCTCAAATACGTAGATATCAGTAAATTACTGCCGTTTATGCAATCCGGTCAAATCGAACTCCGATTTGCTAAAGACAACGTTATTTTGGGTCATTAATTGCAAAAGTAGCAAAATTTCCAACTAATTTTGTTATTAACAACTTGTGTTATTCAAAAATACAAGTCTTTTTTATATCCATTGCTTCCAAAAATTAGACATGGAAAATTTATTTCAAAAAATTTAGTAGAAATCTTTCAAGTCAACATTCTAAATAACATGACAAATTGTAAAGATTTACTCGCTAAAGAGTTATCAATTCTTTATCCCGATGTTACGGATATTGAATTAAACGAAATGACAAACAACCTGATTGATTTTTATACAATAGCCGTGAAAGCCGTTATGGAAGGTGAAACCACGGACGCAAAAGAATTTGTCGTTGATGACAAGAACTTTGATAAAGCACCAACCTCTCGCCCTTGAGGGCAACAGGTTAATATATTGAAATAGCAATAAAAAATATTTTAAAAATCTGTTTTACATTTGTTTTCAAACACGACATTACAAAATTGTTTAATAATTTTAATAAAAAGGAAAACATACTATGACTAATGTTAATAAAGCAATAGATAAAATATATATTAAGACATTACAGGACAATATCCGTAGAAGTCTGAAACATAACAAATCTAAAGAACAATATACGGGGTTGGCTCCTATTGGTTATAAGAGTATTCGAGATGAAAATAATAAAATTGATATTATCGTTGATTCTAAACAAGCATCAATCATTATGAAATTGTTTAGAGCTTATGCAACGGAACAATATACAATAAAGCAGGTTTTCGAATTAGCTCGTTCTTTAGGTTTAGTTAATCAACAAGGCAACGCCGTCTCTGAACGTTGTGTAAATAATATACTGAAAAATCCGTTTTATTACGGAAAAATACGCATAAATAATCAACTTATGCCTCACAAATACCAAACATTTATTGAAAAATCTTTATTTGACAGAGTGCAAGAAGTTATGGATTCTCGTAGAATAAAAAAATAATCTCTAAATACTGGTGTCAAATGTTTGTTTAGAATGTTTGGCACCATATTTTCAATTATCCTTTTGAAAAATCAGTAAAATATTAGTAAAAAAGTTGCCTGAAAGTGCATTTTTTTGCGTACATTCCCATTTAAACGCGACATAATAATATTGTGTTAAATCAATGGAGTAACTTAAATGGCTAAAAAATTAAACTATAATCCAGACGAAAAATGCACACAAGCAATCGTCTTTGCCCGTGTATCCAGTAAAAAACAAAAAGACAAAGGTGTTTCTCTTGATGTCCAGATGGAAACGATTACTCAATATTGTATTGATAATGGATTAAAAGTAATAAAAGACTTGAGTATAGATGAAAGCTCCACCAGAGGTGAACGCAAACAATATCATGAAATGCTTGAGTTTGCTAAAAATCACGATGGTAAAATTGCGATTATTGTTAACTATGTTGACAGATTGCAACGTTCTTATGATGACACTTATGAATTAAACAGATTACGTAAAGAAGGTAAAATTGAAATTCACTTTCTAAAAGAAGGTTTGATTATTACCAAAGATTCTGCTGCGATGGATTTAACCTTTTGGAATATGCACGTTCTTATGGCTAATTTCCAAGTTAATACAATGATAGATAAAGTAAAAGCTAGCCAAAAACAAAACTGGGCTGATGGTAAATGGCAAGGATTAGCTCCTATCGGTTATTTAAATGCAAGAGATAATGACAGAAAAGCGACACTTATTTTAGATGACCAAAGAGCCCCTATTATCAAAATATTGTTTGAAGAATATGCGACCGGCTTACATTCTTTACAAAGTCTTTGGAATAAAGCAAGAGAATTAGGTTTGACATCTAAAGAGAAAAATCATTACGAAAAATCGAAAAATTTCAATAAAAGAACATTTGTCAGTCGCAATAAAATTGAAGATATTCTTAAAAATCCTTTTTATTATGGTATGATGAAAATCAAAGGTAATCTTATTCCGCATATATACGATCCTATTATTTCCAAAGCTTTATTTGACAAAGTGCAAGAAGTATTTCAATCTAAAAGTCGTGAAGTTTTTAGTCATCAACAAGAGTATAAAGCTATTCCATTTACCTTTAGAGGTCTTATTAAATGCGAAACTTGCGGTTGTGCCATTACTTCTGAACATAAAATTAAGAAAAATGGTAAAAGATATGTCTATCTCAAATGTAGTCATTTACGTGGAAACTGCAAACAAGGATTGGTTAATGAAAATACATTGCTTGAGCAATTAGACAACGAATTATTTAGCAAAATACAAATACCGGCAAAGGTTTTAGAAGCATTAAAGAAAAATGTTCAAAAAAATATGGAAGATAAAGCTATTATGAATGCTAATCTTAAACGCAATTTACAATCTGAACTTAACACCTTAGTCAATAAAGAAGATAATTTAACTGATTTATATGTATCTGGTAAAATCAAAGAAGATATATACAATCGTCAAATAAATGCTATTGCGAAAGAACGAACATTTTTAGAAGAATCTATTGCAAAATATAAAGAAATTACAAAAGACATTACCTCTACGGTTGACAATTTGCTTGATATTACCGGTAATTTGTCTGATGTCATGCACAATGCCTCACCACTCAAGAAAAACAAGCTTCTCAAATTGCTTATTAAAGATTGTAGATTGCATGATAAAGAATTGAAATATACTATCAGAGCACCTTTTGATAAATTCATTCAATGCAACAATCCTACGCAATGGTTTAAGGATCCTACTCAAGATTTAGATACTTATGCTAAAATCGCCGATGAAGTCAAATTGGTGAAGCAGCAGGTTTTATTGAGTTGCTAATTTGTGATTTTTGAAAAGTTCTTTGTATTTTTTTCATATCTTCAATAGTATTATAGATAGAAAAATCATCAATACGATTGCTTTTACTTTGCAAAATACGCTTAGCGTCATTATTTTTTATCTTAAATCCTACTTTCCTAAAGTAAACAATTTTATTCATTTTGATAAATAGATCAATACAAATAAATAGTCCGCGAATTGCGAATTAACTCCAGCCACACTGAACAGAGGTTAGATTTTGATGTCTAACCTCTTGTTTTTTTAAGGATATTTTACGGCTAGAACTTAAATATTTCAAAAAAACTATTTTTCTGACTTGTTCGAACTATTTTTCTTTAAACGATTGTTTTTGTTTCATTTTTATTTTGAACACATTTGGAATAAAATACTAATGAGGCAATATTGACACAAACAGTCACTCTTTCAACGTTATAAAATGAGATTATATGTTAACGACCTACAAGAGTGGAGAAAACAGACTTTTTTCTTTAATATATTCTGATGTTATTTTAGGCAAATCAACATGATTCTTTTTTAGCTGTTCATCAATGCTAGCCATCTTAACGTCTAATAAGTTTGCATACTTTTGAACAATATTTCCAATTTGCTTTATATCCTTTTCTAATTCATCAAAATGATACAAATCTTTATGTTTTATTTCTCTAAATATATTTCCTTTTTCCTTTCTACAACCTACATTTTCTGTAAAATTTACATTTGTAGAATGAGCTAACTTTTTATTTCTAACATCTTTATATTTTGTGTAAATACCTGATACTATTTTATAATCATCATTCGTTTCACAACAAGTAATTTTTTTCAAAAATGCTTTCATATTTTGATCGTCTTTATACTTATCATCATCTGTTATCCGACATATTTTCAAGATAATCGTATCGTGTAGCATCAAAATATACGATGTCAATAAAGAGAAGTTTTCTTTTTGAAAACAATGTAAAAATTCATCACTTTTAAGATTTTGAGACAACAAGTTTTTAATATGCTTCAAATAAAGAAGCTCCATATACATAGGTATGATATACGTTGCAAAATTAACTCTTGCACTAATATAAAAAGAATCTAATGAAGAAATAATTGATGAACCATCATAACCACATTTTACGACAGGATTTACTTTCATTGTCTCCTCTATTAATTATTATTTACAATATGCTATTTATTTACATACCTGCAAACTATCAAAAAAAATATCTGTTTCTAGTTTTGCTATCTGGAACAAACCAATCCCAATTGGGTATTTTCACAAACGGAATGTATTCTTCCTTTACGCAGGCGAAATTCTTCCATTTTATATCCTGTATATGCTCCAAAACTATTTTTAGCATTATAATATACACGAAAACACCAACCTAACAATGGAGCTGTAGAATTTTTGCTTTCTGGGAAATTACATTTATAAGGCTCTCCCCATTTAAATTTAACGCTATCCGGATCTTTTAAAAACAACTTAATTGATATTTCTGTAGCAATTTTATAATCTTTAGGTAATTCTCCATAATCTTTATCTGTTGCTGTTTCTAATAGCTGATTTAAATTTCTTTGATATATTTCTCTATTGTTATTATAGACATTAGTACAACTGCACAATATAAATGCAACAATTAATATCTTCTGCATTATTATAACTTCCTTTCATTTTGCACAATAAAAAAAGTCGCTGGATGAAGGCGACTGGGAATTGGTAACTATACTGAGATAGTGCGACTTATTGACTAGAAAGCTTATTAGGTCGCTTCCCAGTCTTTAGACCAGAAAGCAACCAAATTTCGTTTTGATAAAACGCTCAGTAAGAGGTTACCACACCCCAGATAGGTCATCATCCCATCCGAGATTGAGCATATAATCAAAATCAACAATATGCAAGAAGATTTAATTAATGCCAACAAACACCTTAGGAGTACACCTAAAATGCCATATTTTACTGGCTAGCAAGATAAATATGCCTTATAATAAACTGCATACGGGGTAATTTATGAAACACTAAGGCCTCAAGATTTGCGTTTTAGCTTACGTCAAGGCTGATTCTATTTTTTATTCCATTTATATTCTTCTTGAAGATTATGTTCTGCATCATTTATTTGATTATCAAATAATCCGTTGCTATTTAATATATCTTGCTTAATTACATTCCAGGTTTTTCCTAGCTTTCTCACTTGTTCAAAATGTTGCATAGCATGATTTATAAACGCCAACTGTTGAGGAATAACATTAAGAGAGTACTTATATTGTGCATCTACCTGGTTTATTAGCTTATCTATCTGCTCAATATTTCCAGTATTCTCAGCTAGATTAAGTTGCGCCCGCATTAAAGATAACTTGCCACATATAAGTGCATATTGATTGTTTATTTGATGTAAATCACTTATCTCAACTAAAACTCTAACTTCGTTTGAAACAAAAAATTTAGTAATTAAATTGCTAAACAATAAACCATCATAATTATTTAAAGCGAAATCAAAATGATTTGATTGCATATATTTTTCGTATACTTTATAGTTCTCCATAATTTCCTTATAAATTATACTCGGACTTTCCTCACTATTTTTCAGAGCATTAGAACATTTTATAAGTTGAGAATACAAGTATGAAAGGCGATTATATGTAATAAGGAGTTCTTTTCCAATATTGGTAAATACCTCCTCTTTTTTAATATTATACGAAACTAAGGCTGTAATAACTGTTACAATAGCACCTGTGAATAGTCCTGAAAGAATACTTCTCCACGGCTCTTCTGCTACATAATATAAACCTATACAGCTGACCATAGATACTAACAAACATATTAGTATTGTTTTTTTGTACAATTTCATGATTCGACTGTTTCCTATATTGCAAAACAATATTAAAATTAGATTGAGCATATATTAATAAATTTTATAAAACAACATTTTCATAAGCAATTTCATAGGCAATGTAGATTTCACTTAGTTCGAGAACTGCACGTCAGCTCCAGCCACAGTTCAAAAATCGTCAGAAATGGCGATTTTTTTCTTTTATTTTCAATGTTAAGCAAGTTCGAAAATTAAAATTTTATAATGGTATATTTTAAAGCACTTTTGAATTAATTGATTTATACAGAAGCCGTCCCGAATAAAAAATATCCGGGGCGGCTTCGTTTGGACTGTTTAACTCTTAAAATTTATATTTAGCGTTAATCAAGCCTGTATGGTCTTGGTAGTCCTCACGGAATTTGCCTTCATAACCAAGCGAAAGTTCAACATTGTCGTTGATTTCCGCGGTTACACCAGCACCAAATTCCATTCCGAAGCGGTCAAGAGCTTCACCTTCAACAGCATAAGCCGAACCATTAGCCAAGGTTACGACAGAATTAACGTCATCGTTCATCAAGTCGTATGTGGCGGCAATTCTGGCTTCCGGCTTAATGTTCATACCATTGGACAGCTCAAAGTTTTTGCTGACTTTGGCTCCGATAACACCGGTCAGAATGTCGCTGTCATTGGCAGATACACGTTGGTCGGCAGAATCTTTATAAGCATCCTGCTTGATATGAACGTAACGCAAACCGGCTTCCGGCGTAATGCCTAAGCCGTTGATGTTCATATCGTAACCGGTCATTGCCTGTAAGCCGAATGTTTCGACATCGTAGTCAGCTTTAACGCCAACTCCGGCGACACTCTTGCTTTCTTCATAATCAGACCAGCCATAGGTCGCAATACCGTTTACATACCAGTTGGATGGTTTATATTCTCCGTACAGGATAGCTGTATGCGTATCAACATCAGTATCACGCATGAAACCATCAATATCGGTGTTGGTATAAGCGTAACCGATACCAACCTTCGTATCATCGGTTACAAACTTCTCGGCACCGAAGGCAATACCGTTAGAATCTGCCTTCTTTAATTGCAATTAAAAAAAACCACCTGTTTAAGGTGGTCGGAGAGTTCATCAATCATATCTAGTTAAATGATTCTCTTAGCCTTTAAAGTCAAAAAACTTCTGAACATACGCCAAAAGCTCCCCGACCATATCACTATGTATCGGGGATATATTTACCGTCAGCTATGATGAGTAGCCAACAATATAACGATGTTATATCCTAACACCGAACTAGATAAGAGCCAATGAAAGCCCCGTACTACTAAAGGTACTGATTATGGAGTATTTCCCCCATAACTGAGTTTATATTATAAACCAAGGTCTTAATTTGCAATTAAAATTATGGAGCAGTGCGAAAAATATTTTATTTTGCGTGTTTTCCTTGTCAGCCAATGCGTATACGGTTTTTTTATGATAAATTTATCACAAAAAAACAATTCCTACACTCAAAACGCAGGAAAACGAAGGGAAATGATGTTTAATATTAGATTACTTACCATTAGAATTATCAATCAAATTAAAACTGTCTATTCCTATTTTAGCGTATTGTAAAATTTTTTGATAATTTGCTTCATTAAAATTGTAACTATTTGTAATAACTGGTGATATACCTTTTTCTATTGCACAGGCTAACCAATCAGAAACCATTTCTAAAAGGTCTAAATCCGTCATCTTGTTACAATCATCATAATATTGCGGATGATGAGAATTATTTCTATAATGATGTTCTATTGCTTTGTTAACAATAGCTTTTTCTTCTATTGTTAAGACTCTTGAGTGCTCTTTCTCATCTCCCAAAAGCATATATCCTAAAATCTCATCATTACTAAATTTTGTTAAATCATGCACTTTTGCTCTCTCTAATAGGCTCTTTTCATCAAAATTAAGTGAATGGCCTATTCTAAGCATTATAGTTTTCACTAATTCAATATGTTTGCTTATACGTGCTTTATTTTCTTCTTCGTAAAAAATTTTCATTATTTTAACTTTGATTTGTATTTAGTTAACAAAGCATAATTCTTAATAATATCATTTACATCTTTTTTAGAAAGCTCATCAAAATCAACATATATTCTTTCAAATTTTTGATTTTTTTGAGAATATGCAAATTTGCTAACAAATTTTATTAAATCTTTGTGTAAACATTTATCTTCTGGATACTTTTCTATAAAATATAATGCATTTTTAATATATAAGTTTATATCATTCTGATTTAAATTTTTGAATGGATTTTGGGTACGTTTAAAATCATCATATTGAGTCGTTTTTATAGAAGGATCGAAAGTAATAGAATAACCATGTATCTTAGAAAGTCTATATGCAAATTCCCAATCTTCTAAGCCAAATCCTTGAAATTGTTCATCAAATAGTGTATCTTGTCCTTTTTTAAAACTTAAACTAAATGCATATACAGCCTGCCAAGGATTTATAGAATGAAAAGATTTATTCCGCTGAATATTCTCTTGTGTCTCTAAAAATTTATTTCTTTCTATTTGCTCTATGTTAACATTTTGTTCATTTAGTTCTGCTTCAGATTTCCAAATTCTACTACCTGTACAAATAGTATTATCCGAGTTTTTATGCGCTAAAATATGCTTCTCTATAAAATCTGAATTTGGAATATTGTCTCCATCTGCTAATATTACTAAATCTGAACGACTTAACATAATACCATTATTTCTTGCTTTAGCTGCTCTAAACCCCAAATCTTGTTGCCAAACAAGCTGAATTGGTAATGATGATGTTTTAATTATATTTTCGACTTCTAATAAATTTTTAAAGTTTGAACCATCATCAGCAATTATGACTTCAAAAGTTTTATCTGTCTTCTGTTGTTCTAGAGCTAATATTGTTTTTCTTAAACAATTACTCTGATTATAATGTAATAAGACTAAGGAAGCATCAATACTCATTTATTTTTTCCTCTATTTAAATTAAAAGGTATTATAAAATCACTATCTTCTTTTATCATTAAATTTTTAGTTAAATCTGATTTATATTTTTCAATTTCTCTATTAGACATAAAATGACATTTCAACTTTTCCAAATGATATATAAAAAAAACACCATCCTTTTTGCTGTTATGAGGGTGTTTGAGATTCTTTAGACCAAGATGTTGAATAAAATTATCCGTACTTTTCAATGCCTGTGATAAAATATCATTAGCATTTTTTTCATTTTTTGCATCGAATATTATAAGAATTTTATTAGATGTGCTAGCATATTCCGAACATAATTTATATCCATCAGCATTAGTAAGAGCTTTCATTTCCATCAATATCTTAGCAGTTAGAAGATTATGTATTCTATCTGCTTTTGTATGTCCATACATATCATTAACGCCTTTCATGTTATTTTGCTGTAAAACAACAACAAACTTATTTGATATATTTTCAAGAGCCAATAAATCATTCTGCAACATCTCTGATGTTTTTATATCGGAACCAAAAGTATTTACCATAAATTTCTTAAACAATTCAATATCATTATTCTTATATGAAACTAATTCTATTTTTGACTGATATTCAGAGAGCAGTTTGTTAATATTTTGTTCGTAGCTATAAATAAAATTATCATCATAGTTTATGCATTCTGGATTTTGGTTATTGAATTGTTTACTAAGTATTTTTACTTTATCTTCTATAATTTTATCTTGATACATTTTTTTATCTACTGGAGCATAATCACATATAAACATTGAGCCATACCGTCCTTCATATTTTGAGTGAGGAATTGAATCAATTTTTAAACATTGTGCTTTTTCATGTATCTCAGCATTTGTTTTATTAATAATATCTTGTATTATAGCAAAATTTCCTTCTGTAACTATTCCCCCTATTTCATCAGCTCCTTCTCTAAAAAGAAAACTCTCCATATTATTTTCAAGCAAATTCTTTTGCATAATTAATGCTGATAATTGTAAAAATTTATCACTTCTTCGCATTCCTTCCTTACTTATCATCACACCTGACTGTTCTTCTGTAGATTTAGACAAAACTTTATTCAAACCACCAATATTCATACCATCACCCCATATTCTTAAAACAGGATGCTGCTGATATTTTGCAACATAATTTTTTAAAAGAAAAAAATTAATTTTTAACGATTCCTTATTTAGCAATGGAAATATTGTATCATAACACTTGTTTAGCAAGATACTTGAATTTAATAAAATATATGGAAAAGGAATAAACTTTTTCTCTTTAAGCCATAAATATTTAGCATAATCGAGCAACTTCTTATTATTTTCAATTGTCATGCCTATCTCACATAAATTAATTTTATTTATATTGTTTATTATATAAAAAAAACACGTTTTATGCAATTGTTATTTGAAACAATAAAAAAACAATATTTTAAGTTTACATTTTTTTGTTTTAGCTTTTCTCCAATTCTCACACAAGCCTTGGTATTCCTAATTGACAGCGAATTTGTGCTAATATATTTTATTAGCAGTGCTAATGAAAACTGCTAATAACTTTGAGGTTTACACCCCAGACGATATTTAGATAAGCTATTGATTTTACACGAAACAATGTTTTATGGGTTGGTATTGACGCATCCTGCCACGTCAGCCACAGTTCAAAAATCGTCAGAAATGGCGATTTTTTTCTTTTATTTTCAATGTTAAGCAAGTTCGAAAATTAAAATTTTATAATGGTATATTTTAAAGCACTTTTGAATTAATTGATTTATACAGAAGCCGTCCCGAATAAAAAATATCCGGGGCGGCTTCGTTTGGACTGTTTAACTCTTAAAATTTATATTTAGCGTTAATCAAGCCTGTATGGTCTTGGTAGTCCTCACGGAATTTGCCTTCATAACCAAGCGAAAGTTCAACATTGTCGTTGATTTCCGCGGTTACACCAGCACCAAATTCCATTCCGAAGCGGTCAAGAGCTTCACCTTCAACAGCATAAGCCGAACCATTAGCCAAGGTTACGACAGAATTAACGTCATCGTTCATCAAGTCGTATGTGGCGGCAATTCTGGCTTCCGGCTTAATGTTCATACCATTGGACAGCTCAAAGTTTTTGCTGACTTTGGCTCCGATAACACCGGTCAGAATGTCGCTGTCATTGGCAGATACACGTTGGTCGGCAGAATCTTTATAAGCATCCTGCTTAATGTGAACATAACGCAAACCGGCTTCCGGTGTAATGCCTAAGCCGTTGACATTCATATCGTAACCGGTCATTGCCTGCAAGCCGAATGTTTCGACATCGTAGTCAGCCTTAACGCCAACGCCGGCAACACTCTTGCTTTCTTCATAATCAGACCAACCATAGGTCGCAATACCGTTTACATACCAGTTGGATGGTTTATACTCACCATACAGGATGGCCGTATGTGTATCAACATCCGTATCACGCATGAAACCATCAATATCGGTGTTGGTATAAGCGTAACCAATACCAACCTTGGTATCATCGGTTACAAACTTCTCGGCACCGAAGGCTATACCGTTAGAATCCGCATCAAAACCTTTGGCTTTGGAAGTGTCGTCCAGTTTGGATTTGTTGAACAGACCCTGAACCCACATTGCACCGCGTTTGAAGATATTGTCGCCGGAAGCCATACCTTCGCCACCGGTTGAAATTGAACCACCGGTCAAACGTGTGCTGACTGCACCAAAGACCTGATTGGCTGTTTCTGTCTGTGTTTTTTGAACCATCGGTGCAACTTCAGGAGCAACCGCCGTCAAAGCGTCAACATAGGCTTTCTGCTCGGCAGCATTTGTGCTGTTGGAAAGCTGTGCCAATTTTTCTGTAACTGCGGCAGCAACCGGAGAGCTGGTTGAAGCACTGACGCTGTCCCATGCCTCGGCTGTTCCGGCATTGTTGGCTGAACCGCCGGCATCGGCAACAGTATCAGCCGCGGAAGCAACAGAAGTAACCTTAAATGTCCCGTCGCCATTGTCAACAAACTCGTAACGGGAATTTTGGCTCAGGTTGGCAAACTTGCCTTCAACCTCTGCTTCGGCGGAATCAGCACCGTTAAACAGTTTTAAGGTTGTTGTTTCGCCTTTGGCCAAAGCGGCACCGTTTAAGGTCATATTTAAATTTGTACCGTTTTCGCTGATTTTGATATAATTGGCTTTGATTTTGCCGTAGGTATCTTTATCGGTTACGGTAAAGGCCAAAGTTGAATTATCGGCAAAAATGACACCTTCGCCATCGGCTTTATCGCCGGTTGAATGCAGTGTTTTGTCGCCGATATCCAGCGTTGCGCCTTCGCCAACCTGAACTGTCGTAATTGTATCAGTCGGCTCTTTGTCGAACGACAACGTACCTTTGTTAATGGCTAAAATGTCCAAGGCACCGATATTGCCGCTAATTGCATTATTTAAAGAGTGGCTGTTTTCAAAAATCAAGCTGACATCTTCAACATTACCGTCAATTTTGGCGTTTGAGTTCTGAAAATGAATTTTGCCACGGTCATCACCGTTAATATTGGCACTTAACGTTCCGGCCAGATTAATTCTGGTATCGTTATCATAAACATTAAGCGTAGCTTTCTGAGCCTGGCTCATATCTTCTGTAAACGCTTTGGCAAACAATGTAGAACCTGAAGCAATATTAAGCTCTGTCCCGTTGGCAATTTTTATATTGCCTACGGAAGATATTTCCGCAGAAGAGCCGCTGACATTTATCGTTCCGCCGGTAATATTGATGTTGCCGCTTGCCGGTTTGCCGTCCTCGCTTTGATAATCACCGCCTCTTATTATTGACGAATCTTTAAGAGAGATTGTGCCGCCGCTGATATTTATATCACCGGTTTCACCGTCATGGAATATTGCGGAACCGTTTTCCAACATAAACTCTCCGCCGCTAATATCCAAATCGCCGGAATTTTCACGTCCCAAAGAACTTTCATTCATCTTAAACGTACCGCCGGAAACGGTCATTGCAGCACCTTTCTGGGAATTACCTTCTGCTGACGCGGCCGGATAAGTGCTGATGTTGGAATTATTCATTTCAAACGTACCGCCGGAAATATTAAATTTGCTGCCGTCATCAGCATTGCCATATATAAAGATTTCGCCGGTATCCAACTTTATTGAGCCGCTGCTGATGTCTGCTTCTTTAGCGTTCAGCGTTGATCGCCATTCAGCTTCATTTTCCTGTTTCAGCGTCAGTTCTCCGCCCGTTTGGGTATATTTGCCGTCAACAAACATAAAAGGCTTTTCTGTCTCATTTGTCGCATCTGAATTGATTACCAATAAAGAGGCATCATCTGCTAAAGAAACATTGCCTTCAACTTTCAAAGTATTGGAAACATCAACTTCCTCAGCTTCCGGTTCTACAATAGCCTGAGTTTTTACATCTAATGAGGCCGTTCCTGATAAATTTATGTCTCCCGGGTGTGAAACCTGAGTATCCGAGCGCTCTACAACGTAGCTTCCCGATGTTAGATTGGTTGCATCCGCCGGAAGATTTTCCGCAAAAGCATTATGGCCGCAAGTCAGCGCCACCAATGCCGTCGTAATTAAGAGTTTATTTTTCATACGATTAAACATCCTTTGTTAACTAGTTAAACAAAACCCACCGTTCATAAAGAAAGGCGGGCGGATGTTCGAAAACCGTACAAAAACAAAAATAACTTATTGATTTATATGGTATAATTTCACGATTTTTACATTTGAAACTTGCTGTGACATAAGGGTGATACAGCAGATGGTAAAAAAACAAAACAGGTTATTTTTGAGAAAACATACTTATTATGTTAGAATCGCAGTTCCCAGAGATTTGTTTTTTATTGTAAAGATAAATGAAGTCAGGTATTCTCTTAACACCAAAAACTACTATGATGCTTGCCAAAAGGTAAGAATCATATCAGTAATGTTAGATATTTTATTTAACAAAGTAAGGAATAAACTGATGAAGATAGATAGTGCTTTACAAGGACAAGCAACAGATGTGCATTTAAGCAGAGAGGACTATGAAAAATTCTTCATCTATGAATTAAACAGAATAAAACAAACAATAGATAATAATTTTGCAGAGATAAAACAGGGGAATTTTTCTTGGGACGATATAAATTGGTTGAATGATGCAGCCAAACGGGATTTTGAAAAAGAAACATCTATACAAATAGAGACAGAGGAAGATGAAATATTATTTGGACAGGAAATAATAGAACGCTGTTTTGAAAATTATTTGAAGGAAACCATCCAAAAGGAAAAATGCCCAACATCAGATAAATTAAAACAGATTTATGAGCATAAACCTCTGTATAAGATGAATGATGATGAATTATTAGAAAGACATCCTCATCTTGATTGTCTAATGAGTGGTTTGTCTCTGATAGAGGATTATGCTAAAAATTATATCCAGTCATTTATAAACGATATGGAATATAGGACAATGAATCCTTTTGTCAGTAAATGGTTGAAAATAATTCAAGAACAAGAAATGAAAGAATTGAGCAAACCTTCTATTGTTGTGGAATGGAAAGATGTTATTGAAAAGTATAATAGAGGAAGAAAAGCTGATTATGCCGTAAAGGATGCTACTATAAAACGAAATCAACAAAAGCTTGAAACTTGTTTTCAGTTAATCGGAAAAACTAATTTGGCGGAATTTACAGCAAGCGATTGTTCAGGATTATCTTCAAAATTAGAAGAAAAGCCGAAAAACAATAAGAATCCTGAAAAATTATCTATCAGGACAAGAACAAATTATTTAATAGTTTTTAAAAATTTTATGGAATGGTGTTACAGGGAAGGATATGTATCTAATGATTATTCATCCAACATTATTATTCCAACTAAAAAGGTTATTCAAAAAATAGGTGTTGTTGAGAAGGTTCCCTTTGATAAGAAAGATTTGTTAAAATTTTTTAATCCCGATGTGTTTTTGAAAAAAATACGAGACAGAAAGAAAATTTGGAGATTCTATATTCCATTGATTGCGATGACCACAGGAGCAAGAATCAATGAAATTTGCCAATTAGGAATTAACGATATTAAGAAAGAAAAGAATATTTGGTATTATGATTTAAATGATGAGGAAGAAACCAAGTCATTGAAAACCATAAAATCAAAAAGAAAAGTTCCTATACATTCCATTGTTTTGGAACAAGGATTTTTAGAATTTGTAAAATATATGAAATCCCAAAAATCAGAAAGATTATTTACAGATTTAACATACAGGGAAGATTCCAACTATTCTCAAAAACCTAAAAATTTTTATAGTGAATATATCAGAGACATAGGCATAACAGACCCTAAAAAAACATTTCATTCTTTTAGGCATTTGTTCAAACAGATGATGGAGAAAAGCAAAATCAGAACAGAAGTTCAAAATGCCATCTGTGGATGGGAAGGGCACAATATAGGTGAAAGTGTTTATGGAAAAATAGATGTAAAAGATATGAAGGATGCTATTGAAACGGTAAAATTTAGCTTTCTTCAAAAAACATTACAACAGATTAAAGATAATAAGCCCAATTTTCTAAAATTTGATTAGAGTTTCATAGTATATAAAATTATCAATTTAAAATAATCTGTTTTCTTCATCACATCATAATAAATACAAATGTAAGTAATACTATTGAGTGTTGTTTATGAAATTAAAGGAGCAGAAATGCCCCTATGCAAAATTATTATCAAAATTAAAGGATTACTAATGAGTGATGACATTGAAATAACAAAATATGATAACTTCAAATTTAATCAGATAATTCAAAAACAAGGATTAAATTCCAACAAATCAAATTACAAATCAAAACAAAAGAAATCAGTTCACCAACAAATTAACTTACCTAACAGAATCATTTACACAACATCGGCATCTATTGATGAATTAAAGGAACTAAATCCAATTTATAAATATAATTTTGAAAATAAAAGAGATGAAATTTTAACTAAATTACCCAAAAAACAACTAAATTATCATCTTTCTTTCAATCCCCATACAGAAATAACAGAAGATAGATTAAAAGATACATTTAATTTTATCAAAAACAAATATGGTTATTTTCTGTATGGTAATAACTGGATGAAATATCTTAATCTTGATTATGACCTATATATTGAGAAACAAAACAATTATCATCTGCATCTAATTATAAGAAATATGATGCCAGATGATTTTTTGTTATTATACGGATATTTTTTTAGGTTGTTGCAATCTCAATATCAGGAGACCACCGCTTATTGCAAGCTTATTGATGATGAAAATTTAACAATCAAATATGACATCAAAAATAATAACACATCAATTTATGATGCCAAATATTTTATTAAAAATAAGGATTAACAATGAATTTAGATGACAAATTAAGACAATACAGAGAGCAGAAAAGAAGAAATTTAGATACAATGAAAAATAATCAAAACCCTACTTTCAGAAAAGAATTAGCCAAACAAAACCAACAATTAAATATCAGAATGGATGATGAAAAAAAGAAGTATCATCAATTAAAACTAAATCAATTAAACCAAAAGTAGGATGTTGAATGATAAGCCCTAATATGTTTTTTAACGAGTTAGTGAAACGACATCCAAAAGGAAATTATATTAACAACGGAATTATCGTATTTTGTGATGATGGTTATCAGGTTGCTTGCTTTAAATCTCTGGATAAAAGAAGATACGCATTAGTTTTCTTCAATTTTGGAAAATTTGAGATTTTGGAAACCACTATTTAAATATGTTAACATTTTTAAGTTATTGATGATTTTTTGATTAGTCATTATTTGTTGTAATAATTCAGATTCATTCATAAAATATCCTTTTTTATATGGATATTTATATTAAAAGGAGAGGCAGCACATTTCTGTACTGCCTTTGCCTTTATGAAAAAAACTATTACTTGCTTTAAGTAAGTTTAGAAGCTGTATCTTGCACCGAGCAGGAACTCGTGAGATTTAGCTTCAAACTTATTGTTGCTGCCATCGTTTTTAACATTAACTTCATCAGCATCGGTATATCTATAACCAGCATCCAGAGCCAGATTGTCAGTCATAGCATAGGAAACGCCAGCGCCGATCTGCCAAGCGAAATTTGTTTTGCTTTTGCTTACATTTACATTATCGCCTTTAAGAGAGCCTTTCAGACGAGCCATACCAATACCAGCACCAACATACGGAGTAAATTTCGTACCTGTATCAATATCGTAGTAAGCGTTCAGCATAACGGAATTGTTTTCCATTGACAATTTAGTGGAACCAAATTCATCAGTAAGTTTCTTTTCAGCATCCTGTTTGATGTTCAATTCAAGTTCAGTTCTGACTGCACCAGTTTTTACACCATAAGCCAAGCTGCCACCGAAAACATTGTCACTGAATTTCTGTTTGCCAGTTTCGCCATCTTCACTATCCCATTTTGCATCGTGAGAAGCATCAGAATAGGTCAATTTACCAGATACATATTGATTAAATTCAACAGCGTTTGCATTTGCAGCAAACAAGCAAGCAGCAACGCCCGCCAATAATAAAGTCTTGTTCATAGTATTTCCTTTTATAAAAGTTATTACATATATCAAAATGTTCAGCTTAAAAATATTGTCAAAAACCGAACGCCAGAATCCAATATTTTATTTGTCATATTGTTTTTGATTTTAAACTTGTTGCAATCCAAGGTTTTTAAGGAATATGAACAACAACAGAAGAAATTTAATTGACTCTTAACATTTTAAATGTATATTGAAATCAAATGTTCCTTTATTTTCAATCACTTATCTAAATATTAAACTTCATCCTTTTGATAAATATATTAAAAGGATTGAAGATGATTTACGGTTATATTCGCACCAGTACAGAAAAACAAAATAATGAAAACCAGCATTTTGAGATAGAAAATTTTGCAATGGCAAACAATATCCATATTAACAAATGGATAATGGAAACAATTTCTTCCAGAAAACCGTTAGAAGAAAGAAAATTAGGTAAGTTATTAAAGAAATTAAAACCAGATGATATTTTAATTACTTCTGAAATTTCAAGATTAGGTAGAAATTTATTACAAATAATGTCTATTCTCCATTATTGTATGAATATCGGCTGTCAGGTATGGACTATTAAAGATAATTACCGATTAGGAAGTGATATTCAATCAAAGGTACTAGCTTTTGCTTTTGGATTATCATCAGAGATTGAGAGAAACCTCATCTCCCAACGCACTAAAAATTCATTGGATAAACTCCGAGCAGAGGGAAAGCACATCGGTAGAGTAAAAGGAAGTAAAAATAAAACAACCAAATTATCAGGTAAAGAAGAACTGATAAAAAAATTATTATCCCAAAACATTAAAAAAGTTAAGATTGCTAAAATGCTGAACGTGGATTATACAACCCTCTACAAATACCTGAAAGAAAAGGCGGTATATACTTTATTTTTCTCAATAAATTGTCATAATTCAACACATATATACACAATTTTTAAAATATCTACATAAAAATTTGTGACAGTTAGTTTTAAAATCTCTATCATTCACTTTTAAAATGTGTGACACACAAAATTAGAATATTTCCCCCTAACTAAACGCAAAATTGAAATATTCGCATTTTGTGTCCGACAATTCTCGTTTTGGCTGTCCAACGATAAAAATCCCTCCAAATTTAAAAACAAATTCAGAGGGTAATTTAGGGTATAACAAA
>ENA-ORMR01000631-ORMR01000631.1-human-gut-metagenome-genome-assembly--contig:-NODE-631-length-33222-cov-9.820906_pt1 | contig 33222 bp, 36 predicted proteins | sample MGYA00242107_ERZ509003 | MGnify/ENA primary metagenome ERZ509003 (study PRJEB26280, sample SAMEA2338699) | human gut metagenome | biome: human gut; feature: human-associated habitat; material: faeces...
ATAAAGATGTTAAATTGTAAGTCAAAAATAACTTACAAAATATATTATACGAGGAAGTAACCATGCTGAAGTAGTTAAAGTAACGTTTCATCCCTATCAAATTTCTTTAACAAGACTACTGGATTTCTTTTTTGAATTGATTCAGCCTACCAAAACAAAGAAAGGACAGTATCGAACAGGTATTTATTATACCAAAACAGATGATTATAAAATCATTTCCTATGCATTAAAAAAATTACAAACCCATTACCATCGAAAAATAAAAATTGAATGTCTTCCATTAGAAAACTATACCAAAGCCGAAAGTTATCACCAAGATTATTTAAGAAAACATCCTAATTGTCCATATCAAGTACCAAATTATAAATTACAGATGATTGAAGCAGAAAACAATCTAAAAAGAAAGCCGATTTCTTTTTATGTAACCAAAGAAAAGAAAACAGAACCACCTTTTGAAAATGCATATTGGGATTACAAAGAAGATGGAATTTATGTTGATATTGATACCAATACTCCACTCTTTTCTTCGAAAGATAAATTTTCTTCGGACTGTGGTTGGCCATGTTTTGCCAAACCAATTGATGAGAATTGTATTCAAAAGAAGTTAGATTTATCTCATTTTATGATTCGTACCGAAGTAATTTCTAAAAACAGTCACAATCATTTAGGACATGTCTTTCAAGATGGTCCAATGGAACTTGGTGGTAAACGTTATTGTGTCAATAGTGCTGCTTTAAGATTTATTCCGAAAGACAAAATGAAAGAAGAAGGTTTCGCATCTTATTTAGAGAAACTATAAAAGCAATCAATGATGATTGCTTTTTTCGTAGTACCAAATACCTAGTTTTCCTTTAGCTGGGATTGGTGTTTCTAAAATTTCAACATCGTCTAATACCCATGCATAACGGCCATATTCATAATGACCACACTCGTATTCGACGGGGTTTTCTTTGATTTGTTTTAAAAAGGCATCATCCATAAAGACACAATCTACTAAATTGGCTTTGGCGATAATTACACCGTACTTAGGAGTTGGATCTGGAAGATATGTCATCAAATGTTGAATACGTTTATCTTTGACATTTACTTTGGCAAGACCAGCATGGATATAAATTTCTCCACGGTATTTTGTTTTCCAACTTCTCGTTTCTATTTTCTTAATACGATGAGCAGCGAGAGAAGCAAATGGTTCTTTAATCGTTAGTACTCTCATGTTCGACTGATAGAGTTGCCTCTTTAATCACTTTCATAGAATGATCTAAACGTGCTTGTTCTTCCTCAGTTAAAGGAAATAACACTTGTTTCTTCACACCTTGTTGATTCATAATACTTGGGGTACTAATAAATACATCTTCTTTCTCATGATAAGTAGAAACAGATAAAATCGTATTTTCGTTTCCTAATATCGCATTCGTAATTCGTACCAAGCACATACCAATTCCATAATTCGTTACCCCTTTTCTTTGAATCACTTCATAAGCTGCTTGTCTTACCTCATCACAAATTTGATCCATCTCTTCGTCACTCAAATAAGCCGAAATAGAATCTAATCCAACACTAGCATGACTCCAAGGAACAAATTCACTATCCCCATGTTCCCCTAATACATAAGCATGAATATTTTTCGCATTAATCTCTAACTTTTCACTAATTAAAAAACGTAAACGCGATGTATCAAGTGTCGTCCCTGAACCAATCACATGATTTGCTGGTAATCCTGATAAACGATAAGTAAAATAACTCATCGCATCTACAGGATTTGTAGCGACTAAGAAAATACCTTGAAAACCACTTTCCATAATCTGTGGTATCAAGCCTTTAAAAATTTGATAATTCTTTTTAATTAAATCCAATCTTGTCTCTCCTGGTTTTTGATTTGCCCCAGCACAGATACATACAATTTTCGCATCTTTACAATCTTCATAAGTACCTGCTTTCATATTGATCTTACTAGGTGCAAAAGGAATTCCATGACTTAAATCCATCGCTTCCCCTTCCACACGTCTCTCATCAATATCAATTAATACCAAATCTGTTACAAACGTCTTTTGATTGATTAGCGCATAGGCATAACTCATCCCAACATTACCGCACCCTACAATCACTACTTTATTTTTCATATCATCACTCTTTTCTATATCTATATTATCATAACCAATTCATAAAATTCAATGCATCCCCTACTTATCTTTCCGTACTTTTACCTCATCATCTTCTTTTAATATTCCAATCAGTAAAGAAGATGTTGGGTGATGTTGTTTTCGATTTTTTTCTACTTGTCTTTCATCATAATTCGCATAACAATACTTACAAAAATGAGAACAAGTATTATATGCTCCAATATCCACCATTTCCACACACTGACATAAATTCCCTTTTCGGGCTTTCCATTTTGGAAATATCTTTCCCGTCATTTGAAACGCCAAGGAGTGAGAAAAACAATCATCTTTGACAAAACCATATTCCACTAAATTCTTTTCTTCAAAACAAGTCTGGACTGTCATCCCATGCTCTTTCGCACTCTCACTAAAAGAAAGGCCAATCTCTCGGTAATCTACTTCCGTCATTTCTCTAGCTCCAATCACAGTCATATTCTTCCGTACATTTTTATAATCGTCTAAAAAAGACACAATGATTTTAGAAACATACCCATCTAGTAAACTACATAAATGATAAAAAGCTTTCTTATGATAATCGATAGAATATTTCTCACTCACAAAAATCGGATCATAACGCACAACCACTCGCTCTTTTCCTATTTTCTGTGATAACTGTTTGATTGCTTCAATGACATTTCCTTTTGCCGGAACATGTGGTTCTATCTCTTTCTTATAAGGCGTAAGTGTCACATGAAACAAAAATGGTTCCTTGATCATTTCAATATACTTTAACATAGGAAGCGGATTTTTCGTACAAAACAATATCGCATCCACATCTTCAAAATAAATTCGACTCACCATTTTCGGATAGACTGGATTTCTAACATCGACAAATCCCTCTCGATATCGATTCATAAACCACTCACTATAAAAGGCTACAATATCGGTTCTTCCACTGACATTTAAAATCATTAATCGACCAATTCTGAATCTTGATATAGTAATACATGAGGAAGAAGATGATGAATATATTTTAATACCGCATTATCATCATCGATGAATGCCACTTTATCTGGAGCTTGAAATTGTTTTAAAAATTCCGCTTTTATCTCCTTGGAACTAAGTCCAGGATACTGGGGCTTTGCTAAAATAATACGATGATCTTTTGGAAAAAAAGATGCATATTGATCTAACCAACGCTGTTTTTCTTCTATCTGTTCCTCTTTGGGACTAATCGATAAAATATATAATTCTACTTGTTCTAAATGACTGATTTTCTCTAATACATCAAGATGATGCAGTAATGGTCTTTTTTTATCAAAATCAAATTTTCTTCCAAAATCATAAGCAGCAATCACACCATCCATATCGACAAATAATACGATATGATGCTGCCTTGATAATGTTTCAATGATATTGTAAAAATGCATAAAATCACCTACATTCTAATTTTATTATAACAGAAAAATAGACAGAATGACTGTCTATCTCTTACTAACTTCATGAATTCCATCTTGTTCTAATAAGTACACAGTATCAGCTACTTCTTCAATATATTTCCGATCATGAGAAACACTGATAATACATCCTTGATATTGTTTCAATGCTTTTCGTATCACTGGATTAGAAAGTGGACTAACATTTCTCGTCGGCTCATCTAACAATAATACATCACAATCATCCACCATTAATTTTAATAAACATAGCTTCGCTTTACTACCACCACTTAATTTTGTCATATCGCCAACCATTTCTTCTCGTTTTAAGTTCATATTCCCCATCCACTTTCTTACTATATAAACAGGAATTTGCGGATGATGTTCTAGTAGAAAAGAAATAGGAGTATCAAACCCAGATAATACCTCATCATAATTTTGAGGCATATATCCAACTTTAATATCCGTGCGATCCTTTAGTACTTGGGCAATATATTTCAGTAATGTCGTTTTACCAACACCATTCTTACCAGTAATCACAACGTGTTTAGGTCCTCTTACTTCCAGTTCAAGCGAATGAGATAATACATGATTTTCTACTTTTAATTCTTCTAACGATAATTTTAAAATCACTTTCTCTTTCGGTATATTCACTTCCGAAAAGAAAAAGGAAATAGCTTCTTCTACATCCGGAACTTCCGTCATATTACGATTTTCTAACTTTCTTTCTTGGGCTTTTAAATTCTTCATCTTTTTCTTTAACAATCGACCTCCGTAAGGATTACTTCGACTGATTGTCTCTTGTTGGTATTCTACTTTATTCATAATCTGTTGTAACTTTTCTTCCTGCTTTTTTTGTTTTCTTCGTTCTGCATGCGCTACCTGAATAGTTTTTTCCAACATATGCATACGAGATGTAACATAAGTGAGATAATCACATCTAGTAAATGTCGCTTTCGGAATTTCTTTTTTATGAATTCGCTCTAGATGTAGAATACAATTCGCAGTATGTTCTAGAAAAAGTTCATCATGAGATACAAATAAAATAGGACGAGCATCATTGTTTATAAATTGTTCTAACCAAGAAAGTGTTTCCAAATCTAAATCATTGGTTGGTTCATCTAGTAATAATATATCCGGCTCTGTTAATAGAATTCGACATAGTTGTAATTTTACTTTCTCACCACCTGATAAATATCTTACTTGTAGTGATGAGAAAATATCTAAATCCCAGTCTAATTGCTGACAAATACGATAAAATAAATCCATTTTTTGATAGTAATCATCCATGTCACAAAATAAATAGTGAAAAACTGACAACTTAAAATCATGTTCCGACATCGTTTGTTTTAAATATCCTAACCGTTTTCCATGAGTATTAATCATCCCTGTTACAGTCGCATAAGTACAAAGACCCATAATTGCTTTTAATAAAGTAGACTTACCGTCCCCTTCTTCTCCGATAATTGCTAACTTATCATGATCGTGTACGATAAAACTCACTTGATCTAAGATGGTCTGTTCATGATTTTCAATCTTTAAATCTTTTATCTCTAACATTTATACACTCCTTCTAGGCATAAATGTTGTTTTATTTATGCCAATTTTTAACCATTTACTCTGCGCATGTTCTCACCTCTTTCTTGTCTAGTATAACATATTCATAGAAAAAAAAGAAGCATTACGCTTCTGGTTCTGTCTCGTCAGCCGGTGTTTCCGTTGGTGTCTCTGTTGGTTCTTCTGTTTCTTCTACCGCTTCTTTTTCTTTAGAAACAGTTAATACTAATACTTCTGTATTTTCTATTTTCTTACCTTTACGAATACTCTGTTTTAATACTGTATTTGGTGTTTCATCTGATTCTTCATAAATAATCTGATAGGTAACACCATTTTCTGTACAGAGTTCTAATGCTTCTTCCAATGTTTTTCCTTCGACATCCGGCACTTCTACAGTCGTATCCAATACACCGACAGATAACTCTATCGTCGCATTTTCACTTACTTTCGCACCACCACGTTTTCTCTGTTTTAAAACAATTCCTACTTCTTCTTCATCCTCCGTAATCACTTCTTTTTTAGAAGCATTTAAACCCGCATCATGTAAACGAATTTCTGCTTCTTCATATGGAAGACCTGTTACATCAGGAACCGTAATATTTTCTGTTTGATAAATATGATATCCTAAAACAGCAACTGCTCCAATACTAACAACACAAAGTAGAAATAAGAAAAACATCATAAATTTTTGAAAGAAACTCATCTTTCCTTTCTCTCGTTTATCTATTTCTTTCGTCTTATTTTTATGTTTCGTTTTTGTTTTACGTTTTGTCTTCTTACTTTTCTTTTGTTTTGTCTTAGTCTTTTCTGATTGTTCTTCTATCTCTTCATAAAGTGGACGCCCACATTTTTTACAATACATAGAATCTTCTGAATTCGCTTCATTACAATAATCACAATATTTCATGAAATCCCTCCTTATGCCATGATTATACTATTTCTTTTTGATTTCATCAAATTGGAAAAAGATGAAACTCAACGACGATATACTTTCGCCTGAATCTCATCTTTTAGTGTTTCTAATATTTGTTTTTGTTCTTCTAAATAATTATGGTACATCGAAAAAAATGCATCTCTTTTTTTCTTACTCGCATATGGTGAGAAAATATGATCACGGATTTCTTTTAAATCACTCGAAAATTTCTCTGTAAATTGATAGATTCCCTGTAGACGATTTCTCACGTCACGCTGATAAGCATCTTGCTTTTCTAAAGAAAAGTGAAATACACCACCATAAGTATATTCTTTTTCAAAAGCACTATCATAGACAATCTTATCTAACTTAGGATCATATTCTGTAATACGCATAAGCTCTTTACAATAATTCCATTCTCCATCGAGTGCTAAAACAGACTGCGTAGGATTCATTACCATCCCTAGAAAATAAGTCATACGCATCTTTCCATAGGGTGCTAATTTAGTAAGGGTAATTCCTTTTTCATCATAGATTTCACCTGCTACATAACATTTTCTCGATTCATCGGATGAAAGAGATTCTTCTACAATCCCTTCAAAGAATCCATCCAATGACATAATTAAATCTCCTTCAAATGTAATAGAATGTTCTTTTTCTGATTGATTACATACTGCTTTTAAGTGATAAATTTGATGTGTAAAACTTCTATTATCCATATGTTCCTCTTTTCTAATCTACTGATTTTAATGCTTCAATCATATCTACTTTTCTCAGTTTAAAATGAGTCACATACTGCATAATCACTGCGAAAATAAAGGTAATCAATGATGCATAAATATAACTTGATAATTCAATTTGTTCTAACAATAATGTCTCATCATTTTGTAGTAAATTGACAATATAATGATGGGCAAATGGTGTTAGAAATAAGCCCAGGGCAATCCCAAAAATAACCATAATCAATGTTTCACGATAAATATATCTACGTGTTTCTAAATCCGTATAGCCAAGTACTTTTAAAGTAGAAATCTCACGAATACGTTCACTAATATTAATAGATGTTAAATTATATAGGACAGAGAATGCTAATAAAGAAGCAATTAAAATAAGAACGACAATGACATTTTCTAATCCACTAATACCACCATTGACATCTTCTAATAAATCATCAGAAAATTGTACACTTAATACTTCTCCAGAATCTAATAAATGATTCGCAATCTTCTTTTTACTGTTATCATTCTTAGATACAATCATATTCCCTGACCAATCTTGTTTCATCGTCTTCTCATAAAGAGAACGATTCATATAGATATAATTGGAAACATAATTCTCAATAATATCTCCTACTACAACTTGATATGTATTCCCATCTCCATCTTCTAGGGTAATTTTATCACCCTTTTCAATACCACAACGTTTCGCAATTTGCGTTGTAACATACACTTTATCATCTTTCAATTTTTTCACTTTTCCATCTTGCTTACTCTTCATTGCGAAATATTCATAGAAATCAGAATTATCTTCTTCTGGCGCAATTACATAAGCATCCATATCATCTGTTGTCGTATGAACTTTAAAATGGGTTTGATTTAATAGTAAAGGATCAATTACTTGATCTTGTAATATGGTATCAAGAGAAGTTGAAATATCTGTTGTATGATTCTTTAAAACAATCATATTCTCATAACGCAAAACATCTGTATATTGTTTTTCTCCTACTCCTTCGATACTATCTTGAATTCCAAACCCTATTAAAATTAAGAACGTACAACCAGCAGTTCCAACAAGTGTCATAAAGACACGCTTTTTATAACGGAAAATATTACGAATTGTAATTTTCCAAGAGAATGATAAATGATTCCATAAAACATAAATCTTTTCTAAGAATATCTTTTTCCCACTCTTTGGTGCTGGAGGACGAAGTAAGTCAGCGGGACTTTGACGAAATACTTTGAGACAAGAATAAATTGTCACAGCCATCATTAATACTTGAACAAATATTAATAAAAACAAGAACAATGGAAAATGAAATGTAGATTGTAACTCTGGCATATTAACTGGAAAACAACGGTAAAATAATGGTGTTAAAACGTAATTTCCAAATAAGAAACCGAGTAATGTTCCAATCACTGTACTAGATAAAATATAACTAATATAGTGATTGATAATACGACGATTAGAAAGACCAATCGAAGTCATCGCTCCCATTTCTCCTCTTTCTTCCGTAATCATTCTCGTCATAGTATTAGAAGTCATAAGTAACACAACAATAAAGAAAAAGAAAGGAACAATGTTTGCTAGAATCTGTACTTCATCGTACTGCATCTCTAATATTTTATATGAAATAACACTATCATAACGATCAAAAATGTGCCATTTACTTTCCCCAACTTGATTGATTGCACTTTCTAATGCTTCTATATTTTGTTGATAAACAGGATTAGGCATCATTTGATTGGCCTGTTTTAATTGTTCTAACTGAGTGACCATATCCCCTGTTAATTCATCATAACGACGTTGTTCAGCACGGTCAGATACTTTCTCAATCTCTTTTTTTAACGCAGCGATATCGTCTTTATAAGTAGATGAATAAATCATATCATTTTCTGTATTCTTCATTCTTACATAGATTTCTGTATAAGCTTCATATTGAAAGACATTCTTTGGAACAAAGATATAAGAATATAATGTTCCATCTCCAATTTGACTACTACCATAACTTGTACCAGTATAAAGAGGAGAATGAATCGTACCAGTTACTTTAAAACGATGCGTTTTTAAATCACTTTCGTTTGCTGGTTCTGTAATCGTAATAGTATCCCCTACTTGATAATAATCCGCATCTGCTAAACATTCATCATCTTTACTTGGTAACTTCCCATCCACCAAATCAAAACGATTCATATCATCTTCTATCGCATGAACCTTAATCGCATGACTACCATCTAAAACTTCTTTGGAATAACTACCAACTACCTCTTCTACTTGGTCTAGTTTTTTTACTTGACCCACATCTTCATCCGTAAGTCCTAACGTACCATTGATTTTCAAATCCATTAATTTTGTATCATCGTAATAATCTTGTTGTACTTCTTTAATATTTGGGGTACAAAGTTGAAGACTGGCAAATATAGCAGTACCAATAAATACAATTACAATTAAAGAAGCATAACGTCCAAACGATTTTTTAATTTTACGTAACGTATTTTTAAAAAGCATGCGATCACCACACAATATCTTTCGCTTTTTTTGGATTTGAATGAATATCAATATGGTCTACTGTTCCATTTTTAATATGAATGACTTTATCAGCAATTTCTGCAATCATCGCATTATGGGTAATTACAACCGTTGTAATTCCCATATTACGACAAGTATTTTCTAACAGTTCAATTACTTTTTGTCCTGTTTTAGAATCTAATGCTCCAGTTGGTTCATCACAAAGTAATATTTTTGGATTTTTTGCAATCGCTCTTGCAATAGCAACACGTTGTTGTTCTCCCCCTGATAATTGAGCAGGAAAATTATTCATTCGTTTCTCTAATCCAACTTGTTTTAATACAACCTTAGGATCCAGTGCATTGCTACAAAGTTCACATGCTAATTCGACATTCTCTAAAGCCGTTAAATTAGGAATTAAATTATAAAATTGAAAGACAAATCCAATATCATTACGACGATATAAGACAAGTTCTTTTTTCTTCATCTGATCAATTCTTTTCCCATCTACGACAATACGTCCAGAAGTAGCTCCATCCATTCCTCCTAGCATATTTAATATCGTAGTTTTTCCAGCTCCCGACTGTCCTAAAACAACAACAAGTTCTCCTTTATTAATTTCAAAAGAACAACGATCAACTGCTAAAACACGAACCTCACCAACATATTCTTTTCTAACATTCTTAAACTCTATAAATGCCATAATTTGCCTCCTAGTATCTCTAATTACATTATAATATAATTCATACCATAAATCAAAAAAAGATTGTCGAAACCATAATTTCACAAAAAGCAATTGACAATTCTTAATTTATCATGTAAAATGAAAGACGTAGCACTGGAGTAGTACTCAAGAGGCTGAAGAGGCGCCCCTGCTAAGGGTGTAGGTCGGGCAACTGGCGCGAGAGTTCAAATCTCTCCTACTCCGCCATAAGAAATTTAAAGACAGATATTGTTCTGTCTTTTTTCTTGTCTAGAAAAAGAAAGCAGGTTTTATTCCGCTTTCTTCTCTGTTTTATCTCCAATCCCGTAATGATTGCGTACTTTTTTCTCAATTTCTTCTTTTAATGCTTGATTATTACGTAATAATTCCTTCACATTCTCTTTTCCTTGACCAATCTTATCACCATTATAAGAATACCAAGCTCCACTTTTCTCAACAATACCTGCTTCACTAGCAAGATCTACCAATTCACCTTCTGTAGATACTCCTTCACCATACATAATATCTACACTACATGTCTTAAATGGTGGTGCCATTTTATTCTTTACAACTTTGACATTGGTCTTATTTCCGACAATTTCACTAGCCGTTTTAATTTGTTCTGAACGACGAATCTCTAAACGAATAGAAGAATAAAACTTCAATGCACGTCCTCCAGGTGTCGTTTCTGGGTTTCCAAACATTACCCCTACTTTTTCACGTAATTGATTAATGAAAATACAAATCGTATTCGTCTTATTAATAATTCCTGATAATTTACGTAATGCTTGACTCATTAAACGTGCTTGTAAACCAACATGGCTATCGCCCATTTCTCCTTCAATTTCCGCTTGTGGAACAAGTGCTGCTACAGAGTCAATTACAACAATACTAATTGCTCCACTACGCACTAATGCTTCACAAATTTCTAATGCTTGTTCTCCATTATCAGGTTGTGATAATAATAATTCATTGGTATTTACCCCTAATGCCTCTGCATATTTTGGATCCAAAGAATGCTCTGCATCAATAAAAGCAGCACGTCCACCTTTCTTTTGCGCCTCAGCAATCGCATGAAGAGCAAAAGTCGTCTTACCACTTGACTCTGGACCGTATATCTCAATAATTCTCCCCTTTGGATATCCACCAATTCCTAAAGCGATATCTAATGATAATGAGCCACTTGGAATCACATCTATCGTACGGTGAGCTTCCTCTCCTAGTTTCATAACCGCACCTTTACCAAATTGTTTCTCAATATCTAATAAAACTTGATCTAATGTTTTATCATTCGTTGTCTTACTTGCTTTACTTGCCATGTTCTTCCTCCTTGATACTTTCCTTATTGACATTAACATTGTAACTTAATTCTAAATAAATGTCAATAGTTTTTACGAACATTTGTTTGTTAGTTTCTGAAATTTATAAACTACAAAAATAAAAAAAGATAGAACAGATTTTCTATCTTTATTTTCTAGCATCTTCTAAAAAGAATTTTTTATTTAAATTATAATATTGTACCCCACTAATAATTGAAAGTACACAAGCGACAATTAATAAGAAGTCTGATACTTTTAAGTTCCATAATTCAAATGGTAAATTATAGAATAACGTTAATACAATACCTACCATCAAACAAGCTGTCTTAGCCTTTCCACTTTTAATAGCAGCCACAACATGTCCCTTACTTCCAGCTACCATCTTAATTGAATTTACAATACTATCTCTTACAATAATAACAACAGTAATTAATGGATGGATAAATCCTTGCGCACATAAAATAATTAAAACAGAGTTTACTAATACTTTATCAGCAATCGCATCGATCATCTTTCCAAAGTCAGTAATTAAATTATATTTACGAGCAATATATCCATCTAAGAAGTCTGTTAAACTTGCTAAAATAAATAAAACTCCAGCAATGATATAACGGATATCTACAACAATTTTCTCATTGATAAATAATTTATAAATATCCACTCCCATCGCATCAAATGGGAATAATAATACAGCAATAATAATAAATGCCATAATAATTCTAAGCATTGTTAATTTATTTGGTAAATTCATAATAAAGTAGCCTCCTCACTTACTACATAAACTACATTTTCATCTACAAAATCATCGTGATGAACATTAGAGAATATATAATATACTATCATTAAAATAACAAGTGCGATTAAAATATAAATCGCAATCGGTGGAATTGCAAAAGAACGTTTTCTTTCTAATGTATAAGGAGAAGATATCTTTTTCTTATCTTTTTCCTTTTTCGCATGTTTCTTTGCTTTTTTAATATCATCCATAGATATTTTTGATGTATAGTCAAATAAATATTCATTAAATTCATCTACCATGTCTTCATAGTCTAATCCCAAGTATTTAGAATAATCACGAATGAAATATTTTAAGTAGAAGACATCTTTAAATGCTTTCATATTTCCCGCTTCAATATTTTCAATTTGAGTCGGGCGCATTTTTAAATCTTCTGCTGCTTCTTCAATCGAGATTCCAATACTCTCTCTCGTTTCTTTTAATCTCTCTCCAATTTCTTTCACGTTTATCACTCCAATGAAACATAAAAAAAATAATATTTTATAAGCCATGTTCTGTTCCTATTTCTAGGCGACAAACATTTATCTATCAATTTCTTGATCCCGAGCGAAATTCGTTTCTTTCTAACTCAAGCTCCCCTACCAAAATTTGGGTTTCTCGCTTGTGGGGTTTACCACGTTCCACTCCCCTTATTTCTAAAAGGCATCGTCACTTTGGCACTTTTATACTTCCTCGAATCATATACAAATGTACTTAGATTCTTAAAGAGCCGTGAGAATTCTCTCCTGTAGGTTATTTTTTCCCTACACACAAACACTACAGTCATCACAGACTGTGCGAGCATGGACTTTCCTCTATATTACAAGAATATAGCGTTTGTCAAAATATTATTCTTTTCCGTAAATAATTTTTTCCAAATTAGATAATCTTCTTAAAACATCAGCATTTGATACATTTGTACTTTCGCCACCTGTTTCACTTAAAACATCTAACTTCGTATGAAGACTTCTATTTTCTTGTTTCAATCGTGCATTCTCTTCCATAATTTCTTTTTGTGTTTTCTTCATATCAGAAATCACTGCTTCATATTCTTCATAATCATGAATAATAATATCCAAAAACTTATCTACTTCTTGCGGACGATATCCACGAGTATCAATTTTGAAGTCTTTTTCTAAAATGTCTTTTGTTGTTAATAAAATTCTATCGTTCATATATTCCACCTCTTTATTCGACATCTACATTTTATCAGTAATGTCATGTTTTGTCAATGAAATCAAGGACTTGACACCAACTTCACACTAGGCCAAAATATCCTTTTCTTTACATATTTTCTTCAGTTCTTTCTCATCCATATCATCTAACATATGAATACATTGTCCAATACTATAATCTTCAAAAAAGAGATAATATAGTTGTAAACAAGTTCGTTCTTTTCCCAAACGGTAATTCTTTTCATCTAATACCATCTGCATATATAAAATGAGAAGTGCAACAACGACTTTTGTTCCATACTTTTCTCCCAATTTTTCAATCATAAGAACATCATCTTTACGTATTTTCTTTTTAACATGTTTCACAATACTTAAAAAATCATCATATATATCATTGGCATCATATACTTCTGATAATTCTTTTAAAATCAATAATTGTTCATCTAATTTTGTCATATGTTTTTCTAATCGTTCATCTACATAATAAATACAAGGTTTCCCGAATGGATCTGTTCCATACTCTAGACTACCAAGTCCATCTTTTAATTCAATTGCCGTAATCATCTTATCACCACCTTCATTATAACATAACAAAAGACAATTCCCAAGAATTGCCTAATTATCCACTCCAACTTTTTTATAAGCAAATTGAAATAATATAATACTAAGTACTAACCAAACACCAATAATCATACAAGGAATACCTATTTTAGAAATCGTAAGTGTATTTTTAGTAATACATAAAAATAGTTCCATCATCGCATCAGTAGGAAGTAAACTAGAAATCGCATCTGCTAATTTATCTTTAAACATCATAATAAACATCGGTGCCATAAACAGAATCATAAATGGCATTGATAAAAGACCTGCTGACATTTGATTCTTAGCAAGTAATCCTACAATCGCTCCAAATAAGATAATTGCTAATCCAGTTATAAAAGCAACTAGTTGATATAAAATAAAATGATCCATTGGTAATTCTAAAATAAAGTAAATTAATAAATTATCAATCACGACAAATAACATACAAATCATTGCTTTTGCAAACAATATCTCACTTGCTTTCACGTCATTTAGCATCAAAGTACGAAGGGTATTCTTTTCTTTTTCTTCAGCGATAATCGTTCCCATCAAAGCAACTGGAACCATCGATAAAGTAAGCAATGTACAAATTGAAAATAAATATTCTTTCGGTGTATTTCCCATATTCGCATATAGAAAAGCAAATGCGATTGGTAAAATAACATAGATAAAAACATTTAAATTCTTTAATAAATCTTCCATTCCTAGTTTAAATAATGCTTTTACTTTATATAATCTCATTTTAATTCCCTCCCCGTTAAACTTAAAAATATCTCTGCTAAGTTTGGCTCTTGGGAATGAATTGATTGAATCTTTTTCTTATTGTTTTTCTGTAATGCTTTAACAATGGCCTCTGTATCTTTTTTTACAACAATCTCTTTTTCATCTTCGTAAATAATAGAAACAGAATCTTGAGCATATTTTAATTTTAATTCACGTGGTGTGCCTAATTCTACAATTTCTCCTTTATTTAAAAATGCCACACGATCACATAATAAATCTGCCTCTTCCATATTATGAGTCGTTAAAAAAATCGTTGTCCCATCTTTTCGTAACTTTAATAATAACTTATGAATTTCTTCCGTTGTAGCCGGATCTAATGCCGCAGTTGGTTCATCTAAAAACAGTAATTTAGGTTGATGAATAATCGCACAAGCAAGTAAAAGGCGCTGTTTCATTCCTTTCGATAAATTCTCTACTTTTTTATCTTTATCATCCCATAATTTTACTTCTTTTAATACTTCTTCAACATAATTCTGATCTGTTTTAGAAAGTTCTGCAAAAAAGCTTAAATTACGATAAACAGTTAACCGTTCATAAACACCACTATTATCACTTAATATTCCAATTTCATTTCTCTTAGCATCTACTTCACAACTTCCTGCAGTTGCTTTCAACTGTTCTGTTAAAAGTTTAATCGTCGTTGTTTTTCCAGCCCCACTCGGTCCTAGAAAGCCAAATATCTCATGTTCTTTGACATCAAATGTAATTCCATTTAATACTTTTTTACGTCCAAATGAAATACTTAAATCGTTTGTTTCAATCATGTTGTGTTTCATCATACTCCTCCTCATTATCATCATATCAAAAAACAAAGAAAAAAACTACCTATCTTCTAGAAAATAAGTAGCTCTTTTCGCATCGTCTAATTTCTCTAGTAACGTGTCGTAATAAATCATAATTACTTCCTGATCTACCATCACAATCATCACCTCTAAAAGAATCCTATCACGTTTTCCTTTCAATATGTTGTGATTCGACAAAACTAGAATATAATTTTAAGAATCTTGTTCATCCATACTTAAGATAGATAAGAATGCTTCTTGAGGAACTTCAACACTTCCTACCATCTTCATACGTTTCTTTCCTTCTTTTTGTTTTTCTAATAACTTACGTTTACGACTGACATCTCCACCATAACATTTTGCAAGTACGTTTTTACGAACCGCTTTAATATTACTACGAGCAATTGCCTTAGAACCAATCACAGCTTGAATTGGCACTTCAAATTGTTGTCTTGGAATTAACTTTCTTAAATTTTCAACAATCGCTTTTCCTCGTTTATAAGCAAAATCACGATGGACAATCATACTAAGGGCATCTACCATTTCCCCATTTAATAAAATATCCATCTTGACTAAATCACTACTCTTATAACCAATAAGTTCATAATCAAAAGAAGCATATCCTTTCGTACTAGACTTTAATCGATCAAAGAAATCATAAACAATTTCAGAAAGAGGAATTTCATAGTGAATATTTACTCTTGTCGCATCTAAATATTCCATAGAAACATAATTACCACGTTTATTTTGACATAACTCCATCACTGGTCCAATATACTCACTTGGTACAAAGATATTCGTACGAATATATGGTTCTTTAATATCTTTAATACGAACACGATCTGGCATCTTAGAAGGGCTATCCACCATCATATGACTATGATCTGTTAGTTCTACATCGTAAATAACAGAAGGACTCGTAGCAATTAAATCAATCTTAAATTCACGTTCAATTCTCTCTTCAATAATATCCATATGAAGAAGTCCTAAAAATCCACAACGGAAACCAAATCCTAATGCTTTACTCGTCTCAGGAGTAAATTCTAAAGAAGCATCATTTAATTTTAATTTTTCTAAAGCTTCTCTTAAGCTATCGTATTTACTAGACTCAATTGGATATAATCCACAAAACACCATTGGTTTCATCGGTTTATAACCAATGACTTCTCCCTCACAAGGATTGCTTTTTAAAGTAATGGTATCCCCTACTTTAATATCTTGAATATCTTTAATACTGGCCGTTAAGAAACCAACTTCTCCAACAGTCAACGTCTGTACATTTTTCTTATGAGGTGTAGAAACCCCTAACTCTACAACCGAATAACTACGATTTGCCTGTTTCATGTAAATTTCATCACCAACATGAACAGAACCATCTATAATACGAATTAAAGCCACAACCCCAAGATATGCATCATAATAACTATCAAAAATTAATGCTTTTAATGGTTTTGTTGCATCACCCGTTGGAGCTGGTACTTTTTTAATGACTTGTTCTACTAACTCTTTAATACCAATTCCATTCTTCGCACTCGTTAAAATAATTTCATCTTCTTCAAAACCTAGCGTATCCATTAATTCTTGTTTTACTTTATCAGGATTTGCATTTGGTAAATCAATCTTATTAATAACCGGAATAATCGTCAAATTATTATCAAGTGCAAGATAGAGATTAGCAAGTGTCTGAGCCTCAATTCCCTGTGCTGCATCGACAACTAATATCGCTCCCTCACAAGCTGCTAAACTACGACTTACTTCATAAGAAAAGTCAACATGACCTGGAGTATCAATCAAATGAAGTTGATAAGTTTCTCCATCCATTTGATATTCTAATTCTACAGCATTTAATTTAATCGTAATTCCACGTTCACGTTCAATATCCATATTATCTAATAATTGATCTTTCGCTTCTCGTTTTGTAATCGCTCCAGTAAGTTCCAAAATACGATCGGCAATTGTACTTTTACCATGATCGATATGGGCAATAATCGAGAAATTTCGAATGTTTTGTTGTTTCATGAACATCACCTTGCAATATTATACCATGTTCAGAACAAACTTCCAACGATAAACACAACAAAAAAAGGCGATGAAACGCCTTTCTGTTTAACCATTATATCTCCAATGAGCATAATATGTCTGATTTGCCTGAGCATAAGTAACTTTTGTACCACCTACTGGCTCTGTATACCATCCGACAAATGTATAACCACTTCGAGCACTTGGATTTGGTAAAGACTGTCCATAGTATTTTGTAAGATTTGTTACTTTAGGACCATTTCCTTCTGCTAATTCCACTGAATGAACATAGAAAGTATCATTGTTTAAACCACCTTGAGATGGATTTGAAAAAGAATTCGCATAAATAATATAGGTGTGATAACCAAATCCATCCTGTCTTTCAGAAGCAACAAACGTATGTATAATTTTCTTCCATGACGTATTTACATCAACGGTTGGTACTATGTATTGTTGTTCTGCCCCTACTTGCATCTTTAAAGGTCTCGTTGTTTTAATGACAATACTATATGTGTAAGTCTTTCCAATTGTTAATCGTCCATTATCAGGAATCGCATTTACTCCACCATAACCAAGACGTACATCTTTATTCGTACTCATCGTAAATCGCAATTCTTTTCCACTATTCGCATCTAAATTTTTTACAGTCGAAGTTTTATATGAAGTGGCGTAAAAGGAATCCCAATAATTTACATCATAAGATTTTGTCATCAAATTATTCGTCATATAATTATCATTCAATTTAATCTGATATTGATTTCTCGTATAATAGTAAGAAACTACAGTTGCTCCTCCTTTTTTAACTGTTACTGTTTGTGTCTTTGGAGCAGTAAATCCAGTATAACTCATTAATTTTGGAGTAACACTAGAATTAATTTTTGCATTGAATGTTTCTGTCTTCTTTAATTCATATGTTTTTCCATCCGTTTTCATTAAATAATGTTTTACTTGATAAGTAGTAATAAAATCCGTTAACGTAAGTGCCGAAGCTGTTACGGTATTATTCTCATTCCCAGTATCTCTTACCCTAGCAACAAGAGTCGTATCTGTCTCAAACGTACGAGAAATTTTCGTTCCTGTCACAACAGACCAACTACTTCCACCATTCGTGGAATATTCATAAATAAAATTACTTGCTTTCTTATCATCATAAGTAATAGTAACCGTCTTCGTACCATCTGTATTATTTTTTACTTGATATGTTGGAACACGAATATCAGATGTTTTTACAACAATCGACTTTTCTGTAACTTCTCCAGAAGTAGCTACTGCTCTTACATTGACAGTATAATCTTTATTTCGCATTAATCCCGTAAATACTTTTGTGGAACTCGTTTGAATCGGACTCCATGACCCATCATTCAATGAAAAACGATATCCCTTGATTGTATCATTTTGAACCGTTGCTTTTGCCACAACAGTAAAACTTGAACTGGTTGGATTCTTAGAAGAAAGTTCCAATTGAATACGTCCCTCATCCTCAGAAGTAGAACTACCACTACATGAAGAAGTATATTGATAAGTAAACGTCTTCCCCGTTTTCGTTATTTCTACTCCAGCTTGATTAGAAATCAACTTTTTCGTTTTAGGATCTCGCAAATCTCCCTCTAAATAACCCTTTTTCAATTCTTCGATTGTAACACAAATACTATGATCATCGACAACCGGTAATTGCAATCTATGATCACTTACCCATAATTTTGCTGCTGCAATAATACTTTTTTCTTGGTCTTCCGCAGCATCTTCTCTAAAACCGTTAATAGTTCCAACAACCGTTGGAACTAATAGTAGCGCAATAATACCTAAAATTGTAATAGTTGCTAATAATTCTACAAGCGTAAACCCCTTTTTCATACCTATACCTTCTTACTTTTTAATATTACTATCGATGAGAAACTGTTTGATTTAATTCACTCTTTATACCATGTACATGTTCAACTTTTGGTACAATCCCATTTTCTTTCATTTTATCTGCAAAATTAACTTGATACATCCAATCTTTTTGATATTCTTGTTCATCAATTGCTTTTTCATCAAAACCAATATATTGATAATCGATTGGATAAATCACATCATCTTGTAACATTTGCTCTTCTGTCATGTGGTAAAATAAGCCTTCTGATAGAAAAACGTATCTTGTTTTAAATAAAACAGAACCGTTCTCTTTTTTTTGAATTTCTAAAGTACGTCCTGACTTTTTTACATAGTCAACATAAGAAATTGTAAACGTACCTTCAGGATTATATTCAATCTTTGCTTTTGAATGTTCTCCACAGAATGAATGACTTGTTGGTGTATGAAAACCACGTACACCATTTTCAAAATTAACATCACTAAATAATTTTAAATAATAATTTTGAAATACTGGATTAAAAAACAATTCTGGATTTAACTCTGCTAATGTAGCAGATAAGATACTTTTTTCTTTATTCATATTACTCACTTTCCCCTTTAAAAAATTCATTTAATTGTGTTTCAATATTTTCTAAAATTCCTTCGCGAATTTTATGCTTCTTAAGTGCTGCTAATACTCTTTTGTAATCGACATCACTCAGTGTAATATAATCTCCCAATAAGAAAGATAACGTTGTTCCATTAATCGCTTCTACACGCTCTCTAAAATGTTCATTTTCTAAAATAAGAGCTGCGTAATAACGACGTTTTTCCTCATCAGATAACATATCCGTATCTTCTCTTGGCAAGACAATATTCAAATCAGGTTTCTTAAAATCTTGGACAATCATATAGAGCCCATCCATATAAGAACAACCAAACATATTTTGATATACTTTCTCATATTTCAATGGTTTATCATCAGAACGTAATTTTTTAATCTTGTCATAGTACTTTTTATCTAAATCGACAATTTCTAGTAAATCCCCTTTCGGATTATCATAGAAGTTTTTATAAAATTCATACAGAGAATCATTTCTCTTCTTTTGAATTAAAATCGCACTATCTAAATCATCTTCTCGATTAACAATACTCCTAATATGATCTTTATAATAACTCAAATCTCTTGTCTCTAGAATTTCTTTCAAACTCATGTTATCACCAACTTGCCCTTAGTTTATCATGTTTTCCCAATTTTTACAACTATTCATCGACCATTTTATTCAACATTCCAAATAACTTGTCAACCCCAAATTTGACACTACTTCCAATCTTACTAGAGATACTATAGCCTAAATCAGACATCTTATTTCCATAATTACGATCAGGTTGTTGTAAATAATCTTCAATGTCCACTTTTTTACCTGCTTCCACATCCTTCTCAAACTGTTCAATTTGAGCTTTCGTAAAACTCGTCTTTCTCCTCATATCATACTCATAGTAACCCGTTTCCTGCGACAAATACAGTGTCAAAAAAGTAATAAAAGAAGCAATCATAAAATACTTAAAACAACGTTTATATATCTTAATCTTATCTTCTTGTTTAATCATGAATTCACATACTTACTAAAAATCGGAGTGATTGCTTCCACTGTATTTTGTACCTCATCAATCGTATTCTCATTCGCACCTAATTCTAATAGGATCATATTCGCATTTAAATCCTGATTATAAAGACCGTTCACAGTCTTCCCTGACTTCTTCATAATTCCTCTCGATAACTTTGGATAACTTTCGTTAATTTGATTAGATAAGGTTGTTGCCAGATTTAAATTAGCTTGATAATTGGGATTATCCATACCGACAATGAATAGTACTTTGGCATAATTCTTTCCCGCAATTTGAATGGTAGAAGAATCATGAGGAATCGCATCACGATGTAAATCGATAATTAATTTTAAATTGGGATATTGTTTCAAAACATTGGTAGTAAATTCTCTACTTACTTGATAACTTGCCGCATGATTCAAATGATGTTCTTTCAAATATTTTGTGAAATCAGTTTCTTCAACCAAAGTCTCTACTTGATTTTTTTGAAAATGTTCTTTCATCAAATAAGAAGCCATCATCACACTAGGTGTAATATTATATGGTTCTAACGTCTTCATACTATAGCTTTCACTTTGATGGGTATTATAAATATATACTTTTGGACCAGTTTCTTTCTTTTCAGGAGTAGGATTTTGAATAAATTTTGCCTGACTATCATTTTCCTGATAAGACACAACTTGTTTACTTGTCTCACCATCTGTATTCATTCCTAACAGACTTTTTGGATTCGATAAATCAAAATGCATAAAATATTTTCCAATCTTATGAATGATATTCTCTTCACTCTTTTGATATAGTAAATAATGATTAGAATCTCGTAACATATTGTTTAAAAATTCTTCATTGGAGGTTGCTAATTTAGATTTTAAAATATAATACGTCGTACATTCAAAAGAAAGATATGTGAGAACAGTTAGTAACAACAGTTTGACGAAAACATATTTCTTTTTTTTCTTTTTCTTCGTATGAAATTTTTTTGACATATCCATCCCTCCTAGTGTTATCTTACTATAAGAAGAATCGGAATTATGTCAAAAAATCTTATTGTTCAAAAGAAACATTCTCATGTAGGGCATGATTAATGGCACTGCCAATGACATAAGCGAGTTTACGGATGAGAAAATCTATTTCTTTCGGTGTAACAATAAAATTATAGCCAATAGGTGTTAATACTTCTAATACTAATTGTTTTCTCTCTTCTTCCGTTAACATTCCTAATTTACCCATCAATTCGACATTATCTTGCGGTTTGATATCAACCTCTTTTTTTAAATAATTTCCACTTGTAACCGCTAATTTAGAAGATGGTTTCGTCATTTGTTTTTTCATATATGCGAAGTTTTTCTGCATATAATAAATGGTATCAGACACAATGGTTGCAGCATCTACCACAGTTGGAATTCCAATGGCTATGACAGGGATGTGAAAATAATCTGAACTAATTTCTTTTCGTTTGTTTTGTACCCCACTACCAGGATGAATTCCTGTATCTGTAATCTGAATCGTTTTATTTAATCGTTCGACACTACCACTCGCTAAAGCATCGACAACAATCATAAAATCAGGTTTTACAGTATCGACAATTCCTTTTAATAACTCCCTTGTTTCAATTCCTGTCGTTCCCATAACCCCAGGATTTAAGGCATAAGTCTTACGAAAACCGTCTTCTACTTCACCTAATTCAAATAAATGATTGGTCACTAATACATGGTCAATAGAAAGTGGTCCCAAAGCATCAGGGGTTGAATCTTCATTTCCAAGACCAACAATAAAACAAGAAGCATCCTTAGAAATAGATAGTGTATCTAGTAAATGTTTTATTTCTTCTGCCGTTACTTTTAATACTTCTTGTTCATTCTCATGATCCGTGACATCATCGAATTCAATCGTAATATAATGTCCTGCTTTTTTAGAAATCTGTTTACTACCTATTTTAGAAATATTGACACTTGTTACTTTACAATTGTCATATTGTTTTACTTGCTTTGTAAAACCATCTGTAGATTGATTTTGATCGATTAAATCGATTGCTAAATCAGTACGAGGTAAATTCCCCATAAAATGTATTTCATGTCCCATTTTTATCACCTATGATTATTTTTACCAAAAATAGGTCTTTTTATTGCATTTCTTTTGTTTTTCTGCTAAAATAATGATGTTCAAGAGAACTTGGAGGTGAAACTTATGGCAAATATGAAGAATGCGAAGAAAAAAATCAAACAAAATATTAAAAAAGAAGCGGAAAATAATACTTATACAGCAACTATGAAAACAGCAATCAAAAATGTTGAAAGAGCTGTAAAAGCAAATGATAAAGAATTGGCAAAAGATAAATTAGGTGTAGCCATCAAAGCAATCGATAAAGCAAAAAGCAAAGGTGCTATTAAAGCAAACAATGTTGCTCGTAATAAATCACGTTTAACAAAAAAGGTTAATGAAATGGAGTAAGAAATTACTTCTTTTTTTTATCTACATTTGATATAATAAAATTAGGTGATAGTATGAAACAAATGAAAAGATTTTTATATACAATGATTGCTTTTGTACTTTTAATTTGTGTATTTTTATATAGTAAACCAATTGCTCGTTTCTTTATGGAAAACTTTATTTATAAGAACGATATGGTAATTAAAGCTTCTAATCAATATAAACAAACATTAGATATCGCTTACATCAAAGAAACAACAGATTTTAAACCAAACAGTAGACAAGATCTACTAAATATTATTTATACGATTTTAAATAATGGTTGGAGTGAATTTACATTCTTCTGTGATGAAAATTACGATAGCTGTTTTCAAGATGCGAAATCTTTAACAGAAAATCCGGAAGAATTATCTAATTTTAATAATTTTGTTCACCCATACAATAGTTTTAATCATTTATATATCGATATCAATAATTTTGGTAAAATTCACGTTGAAGTTGAAAAAACATATTCCAAAGAACAGATTGAATTTATTGAAAAAGAAGTTGATAACATCTATCAAGAAATTATCAACGATCAAATGACACTAGAACAAAAAATAAAAGCAGCACATGATTATATTATTAATCACACAGTATACGATAGTGTTGGAGCAGAAAATTTAAATAATGAAGACTATAAAAATAAAAAATCAACACATACTGCTTATGGAACATTAAAATATCATATTGCTTTATGTGGTGGATATTCTGATACCATGGCATTATTCTTAAATCGTTTCGGGGTTCCAAATTATAAAATATCTAATACTGAACACGTATGGAATTTAGCGTATGTCAATGGAGCATGGAAACATATCGATTTAACTTGGGATGATCCAGTTGTAAATACCCATCAAAATATATTACTAGATCATTACTTCTTAATTACAGGTACAGAGTTATTACAAAAAGATTCCCTTCATCATACCTTTGACCAAAATATTTATCGTGAAGGAATATAAAAAGAGAATTATTATCAATTCTCTTTTTTCTTGTAAAATTGTTCTTTTGTTAAGCAAATGGTAACCCCTTCTACCATATCATCAAATTTCTTCCAAGTAGATGTTTCAACAATTTGAAATCCTACTTCTCGAAACAGTTTCATAGCTCCTACTCTATCTTTCTCAAAGCCATCATATAAAGCATCGACTCCATTTTTAAATGCAGTATCACAAAGTAAATATAAGCCGTCTTTAGAATAACCTAATCCACGATATTTAGCTTCTATTAAAATTCCACATTCATATCTTTTTTCTGTCGGATTATATTGGTAATTCACATAACCAACATAACAATCTTTTACAGTATCTTTTAAATAGGCAAAAAAGCGATTAGTTGTTTTTCTTTTTTGATAAGATGCTTGCCACTTATCTTCAGGAAAATCAATACAACCTGTATCATAATGATAACCTGCATAAGTAACATCATATCCCGCATTATAATCCATCGTCTTAGGATCTTCTAATAACTGTTTCTCATACCAATATTCTTTCAGTTCTGGTTCAATGAGAATCATTCTCGAATCGTTCATATCCCCACCACTTTGGAACAAGTTCTTCTAATCTGACTACTTCTTTCGTAGCCAAATTATCTAAAATCTCAATATCTTTACTATTTTTATCTAACTGCATCAAATATTCTCGACATGCTCCACATGGCATTCCAACATTTCCATCTCTCGTAACACAGACAAGTTTTACAATACGACTTTCACCATTGGTAATCATATTCGCAATCGCATTTCTCTCTGCACACATACCAAGTGTAGAAGCAGTATCAATACAAACTCCTGTATAAATATTTCCTTGGTCAGTTAAAATTGCTGCAGCCACGCCTCCTGCTTCAATAAAGGGTGATATTGTTCTGGGGTTTAACTTCTCTTTTGCTCTTTCATACAATTCATCCCAAATATTCATTTTAAATCCTCCTATATCGGATTTAATCACTTACTGTGACCAAATCCCCATCACATTTGTAACTTATATACATTTGATCACACTCCTTTCTTGTTACACCTTCATTATCTATGAAAAAAAGCAGAAAGTCAATCACTTTCCGCTAACATAATCAAATGCTTCTTGTACTGTTTTATCAAACTGTTCAAAATTTACTGTTATCCAATGAACAGGTAATTGATGTTTAAAAAAGGTATATTGTCTTTTCGCATAGTGTCTACTCTCTTTTTTAATTGTCTCTAAACAATTATCTAAACTTTCCTTTCCTTCAAAATAAGGAAACAATTGTTTATACCCAATAGGAGTCATCACTGCTTTCGTACGAATATGAGAATCATATATCTTTTTCGCTTCTTCTACTAATCCTTGTTCTTTCATAACATCTACACGATGATTAATCCGTTCATATAACAAATTACGATCACATGTCAATCCTATAAAAACAGTTGGATATAGTAATGTCTCTGACTTCTCTTTTAACTCTAACACCTGACCTGTTTCATGATAATAATCAAGCGCTCTTTCCACTCTCTTGCGATTATTCGGATGAATATTTGTATTGGGATTTATTTGACACAATTGTCGATAAAGTTCTTCATTACTAAAGTGTTGATAATCTCCCTTATAAGAAGTCGGTTCAAACTGATAATCATATAATGCTGCTTTGATATATAAACCAGTTCCTCCTACTAAAATCGGTATCTTACCACGTTTCATACAGTCATCAATCGTCATCCTAACATCTCTTTGATAATCACTGACACTATAATCTTCTGTCATCTTTTTGATATCGAATAAGTGATGCGGAATATGTTCTTTTTCTTCTTCAGTAACCTTAGCTGTTGCAATATCCAAACCTTGATAGACTTGTGTACTATCCGCATTAATAACTTCTCCATTTAATCTCTTAGCCAGTTCCACACTCAATTTTGTTTTTCCAACCGCTGTAGGGCCTAATATTACAATTACTTTCATTTATTCACCCTTTTCTGGATAAGGAATTTCTAAATGTTCATAAGCTTTTCTCGTCGCCATTCTTCCTCTACTTGTTCTTTTTAATAGTCCTGTCTGTAATAAATATGGTTCATACACATCTTCAATCGTACCACGTTCTTCCCCAATTGAAGAAGCAATAGCTTCAATTCCAACAGGCCCCCCATTAAATTTCTCAATAATTGATTTTAGTAAATTATAATCAGTATTATCCAAACCTAGACTATCTACTTTTAACTTATCCAATGCATACTTCGTAATTTCCAAGTCGATATTTCCATTTCCCATAACCAGAGCAAAATCACGAACACGACGGAACAGACGATTGGCAATACGTGGTGTTCCTCTACTACGAGTAGCAAGTTCTACTGCCGCATCCTCATCAATACTACATTCTAATACACGACTCGTTCTTTTTACAATTTGCGTTAATTCTTCTACCGTATAATAATTTAATTTGGAAATAATACCAAAACGATCACGTAAAGGATCTGATAAATCTCCAGCACGTGTCGTAGCTCCCACTAATGTAAAAGGAGGTAAATTAATTTTAATATTACGGCTAGTAGATCCTTCTCCTACAATAATATCTAATGTGAAATCTTCCATAGCAGGATATAAAATCTCTTCAATAAAACGTGGCATACGATGAATCTCATCGATAAATAATACATCCCCAGGTTCTAATGTAGAAAGAATAGCAGCTAAATCTCCACTTTTCTCAATCGATGGTCCAGATGCTGTTTTAATATTACTACCTAACTCGTTGGCAATAATATAAGATAATGTTGTCTTTCCAAGTCCTGGAGGACCATATAATAAAACATGGTCTAATGGTTCTTCACGCATCTTCGCTGCTTTAATAAAAATCTCTAAATTTTCTTTCACTTCTCCCTGACCAATATAATCATCAATTCGATCCGGACGAATACTCTGTTCAAAACTATCTTCCGTTAATTTTTCACCGGTTACAATTCTTTCTTCTTCCATAAGCACCTCCTATTTTAACATAAGTTTCAATGCTTCTTTAATTTGATCTTCTAACGTTAAACTACTATCAATTTGTGGTAATACACGTTTAATATCTGGCTGTTTATATCCTAAGCCCTTTAACACTTCAACTAACTCCTCAAATTGATCCACTGTCTTTTGACCAGATGTAGAGGCAGCCAACTTCCCTTTTAAATCTAAAATAATCTGTCTTGCTACCTTATCTCCAATCTTAGGAAACTTCTTCAAATATAAAACATTTTCTCTTTCAATCGCATCCTGAATACCATCAATCGATCCGGTCGCAAGCATTGGAAGTGCCATCTTACATCCTAAACCTTTGACTTGAATTAACTGTAAAAATAAATCCTTCTCTTCTTTTGTTTTAAAACCATAAAGTGTATTCTCATCTTCTCTTATTTGTTGATACACATATATTTTTACTTCTTCTTCCTCATGAAACTGATATGGATTCGCAGTATAAATCATATAACCAATCCCATGATTATCTACGACAATATAGCTAGTTTCAATTTCTTTGACAATTCCTGTTATATATGAATACATAGTATCACCTATTTCATTATACCATAACAAACAAATGTTTGGAAGAAAAAAAGATACTTTCAAAAAAGTATCTAATATTCATACCAATCGCGTGACCATTCATATTTTCCACTACTAGCTTGTTTCCAACTATATATAACTGTTCCGGTTTTGCCATTTGAATCAGTAACACGAATCTTATATTTTTTACCATCACCAGCACATGTCGAATTATGTGGAGATGGAACCGTTGGAATAATAAGTTGTGCACTTTGATTCTTATAAGTAAGTGGTGTAGTTGCATTTGGATAGAAAACTTCTACAGTTACATTTGATGGTTTTATTGAAGAATTATCAGAATATTTGTAATACCATGATATCTTCCAATTTTCAAATGTTAGACATGGATTAGTATTTGATGATCCAGATATCATATTAACAGAACTAATTACTTGTAATTGTGGAACTTCCACAGTAACTGTTAAAACACTAGCTGTCACTGTATTATTATTATTTCCTGTATCCCTTACTCTAGCAATCACAGTACCAGATTGTTCAAATTTAATACTAGTACTGATACCATCAACTGTCTTCCAACTACTTCCATTATCTAATGAATATTCATATACCCAACTTGCTTCTTTTCCACTTGGATAATGAATTGTTACATTTTTCTTATGATCACTCGTATTGGATACTTGGTATGTCGGTGTTCCAATATTATTTGTATATACTGTAATAGATTTCTCTGTTTGTTTATTTTTACTAGAAATCGCTCTTACTTTAATAACATACTTCGTATCTCTCTTTAAACTAGTAAATATTTTCGTACCACTTGTTTGTAAAGAAGTCCATGTTCCTCCATTCGAAGAAAATTGATATCCTTTCAAAGTGTCATTTGTAACTTTCGCATCTGCTTTTACAGTAATACTAGAACTTGTAACGCCTGCCTCAGTTAAAGTAAGCTGAATACTAATTGGTTTTTCCGAAGGTGTTGGTGTTTCTGATGGTGTCGGACTATCGGTTGGATCTGGGCTATCTGTTGGGTCCGGACTATCCGTTGGATTTGGATTATCGGTTGGTGATGGACTAACAATTGTTCCAGAACATCTATCTTGATAAGTATATTCATATGATTTTCCAACACGTTTAATTTGTACTCCAGAATCATTTGAAATAGCTTGTTTTGTATCAGGATCTTTTAAATCTTCTTCTAAATATCCTTGTTTTAACTCTGATACCTTCACACAAACAGAATCTCCTTCTGTCGAAGGTAAATCAATTCGATGATCACTCGCCCATAATTTTGCAGCAGAAACAATCGTCTTTTTTTGACTCTCAGAAGAATCTTGACGAAAACTAGAAAGAGTTTCTGTTACAGTTGGCACTAACAACAATGCGATAATACCTAAAATCGTAATGGTTGCTAGTAACTCTACTAAAGTAAACCCTTTTTTCATAGTTATCTCCTTCTCTTTGTTTTCATAAAATACTTTATTAAATATACTTCAAATACAATAAAACAAATAAGGTATCCCCAAGTCAGTATCTGATTAAAGACACCAGTTGAGTAATGGTTAATCATACTCAGAATACTGGTTGGTACATTTTGGTTTAAAAAAGTCGTTAACTCCGGAATATTTAATAACTGTTTTAAGAAATCTAAAATACGAAGTAATATATCAACGATTGCAAAAAAGTAAACAAAACTGTCAAACGACTTAAATAAAATCACTACTATAAGTGCTAAAACAATAAATATAACTAAATCCATAAATCAATCCCCTCTTCTATTCGTTATCTAAATAATAAATATAAAATACAACTTTCTTTTTATCACGATCGATACGAGATAAAAATTCAATATTCTCCATCGTTATATCATTTGCTACTAAGTCTTCTTCTTTGTCATCAAAATCCATCAGTTGTGTAGCAATCTCTTCATTGTTCTCTAAATTAGGAACGCAAATATCAATCACTTCTTGTAATAGTGGCTTAGAAGTTGTCTCTTGATAGTTTTCTTGATCAAAGACAAGTAATAATCGAGAAATATTTTCCTTTTGATAATCTACATAAATCTCACTATGTTCATCAATCTGGTATTTTATATATTGTTCTTGCTTTTCTCCCTTTATTTCAGAAGAAACTTGTTTTAATCTCGTTTCAAAAGTCAACTGACTTACTTTACTATAATTTGTATTTGATGGACTTTTCATCATAAAAAATAAAAAGACCCATAACAATATAAAAGCACATAATATAGCAAGTGCAATCAACCATTGTTTCTTCCCTTCTGTCATATCTTACCTCTCATTCTTTTTTCATTATACCATGTTTCTTATTTTTTTTCATCCACTGACCCAAAAAAAGATGAAAGAATATTCTTTCACCTATTTTTCTGTCATTTTTACAATATCTAAACGTTTTCCATTATGAATTAATACAACGGTAGCAGATTTTTGATAACCAAGATCTTTCTCATAATTCATTGTAACATCGATATAATATGCTTGTTCATCCGTTACTTCATCATTCAATGTATATGCTTTTTGTTCTACATTGATTACATCTACATTGACAATTTCAGGAAGTTCTTGTTTTCTATCACCATAAATATCATTTTCTAAATAGTGATATAATCCATTCTCATCCATTGCTTCTTTTTGAAATGATTCTTGATAATCCGGATAAATGAATTGTACGCCTCCAACATCATTACGATTTACTTTATTAGAAAGAGTAAAGAACTCACTCACAAATAATTGTGCTTCCAATTTCGCATACTTTTCTTCATTCACACTATCTTTAGAAAGTTCTTTTTTCAAATCATCAAATAATTGTTTTGAATACTTAGTAGCTTCATCTGTAATCGTATAATTATATCCATTGGCAATCTCATCTGTCACAGTAGCAACTGTTTTAACTTCTTTTTTATTAAAACATAACTTATAAACTCCAAATGAGGCCGCCGCAATGATTGCGACAAGAACAACCATTGCAATGATAATTCTCTTCTTTTTTAACTTTCTTTTTTTCGTACGAGTAGTCGTTGCCATATAATCCTCCTATTTATTATAATCATCTACAATTTTCTTTGCTTCATCTTGTTTTTTAATTAAATCATAAACAATAATCGAATCACTTACATTTAATAATTCTTCTGACATCTGATTATACTTTTCAATATAATCAATACTTACTGTATCACCATCATGTAATACCTTTCCTTCCCCTTTTTGATGATTATAATACATCTTATCTGTTAGCCAGTTACCATCAGGGAAAATAACGACATTTTCATCAGTTGAGAAGATATCATGACCTAATGCATACTTATCAGTAAATCCAAACATATTTCCTAATGTTGGAAGTACATCATACATTCCCATTACTTTTGTAATCTCTTTCGTATACTTATCATCTTCGTGATCTTTTGTCCAAATAATAAATGGTACTTTACGATTCAACTCATAATCATAGAAATCAACATCACGATAATTTGGATCATCTTTATCTAATACACTATCTGTATAAGGATCATAATTATAGAAATATTCAAACTCAGATTGTTTTAACTTCGCATCATGATCTCCATAAATTACAACAACTGTATTATCTAAAATACCCGCTTTATCTAAATCATCAAATAATTGTCCAATTGCACTATCTGCATAGTGTACAAACTTAAAGTAATTACCTAACTTCGTTCCTTCCATATATGGTGCAGAAACAGTTTCTTTTTCTCCCGTTTCAGGATTTGTTTTCTCATATTTATAATCTACTGCAATTGGATCTGGTAAATGTTCAATATCTGAGAATGGTGTATGGTTAGAAAGCATAATTAATGTACCATAGAAATTCTTATTCTTCTCTTGAATCTTCTTAATCTTTGGAACTACTTGTTTAAAGAATGAACGATCAGATAATCCAAGTCCAATTGTCTCATCAATTTTAAAATCATTATAACTGTAGAATTTATCATATCCTAATGTCTTTAGATGAACAGTATCACGATTCCACATACTTCCCTTATTACCATGCATACTAAATGCATAATATCCTTGTTCTTTTAATAACTTAGGAATTGTAACATATTCCCTATCCCAATAACTAATAAATACTGTACCACTCGTTGCTGGCATAAGCGCTGTATTAAAGGTAAACTCAGTATCACTACTAGTACCTACACTTTCTTGGGCATAGAAATTAGAGAAAAATAATCCTTCACTAGCAATACGATTTAAATTTGGAGTTAACTCCTCCCCATTAAATTTTAAATCCATCACAAATTCTTGCATACTCTCCGCATGAATTACAAGTAAATTCTTACCCTTGAAAACATTTGTATATTCATTTTCAGCATGTGTCTCTTGACTTCTTTTATCGTAATATTCTCTAAACTCACGTGCTTTCTCATCATATCCAAACAGCGGACTAATTTGAGGTTTTAAACTAGAAATCACATCGTTAATCTGATAAGTGTATAGTCCAAAACGCATCACAATAAACTCACGATTCCATTGTTTTCCAAGTCTTGAAATATCTACTGAATTTAAAGTAGAAATAAATACTCCTACGACAACAAGTCCAAATACCATCGTATTTAAAGCTCTTACTTTTCCTACTTCTACTTCAGCTACTTTTTTATAATACTCTTTCTTCTTCAATGTATGATTTAAAAAGAACAGTGCAATTGGAGCCCAAATATAAGAAAAATCTTTCAACTCCATAACATTTTCTACCACTGCATCAGCAACATCTACAATTTGTAATGATGTCTGTAACAATGACAACGATGCAAATGATAAATAATTGGTATAATACATTGAATTAATAATACATAACGCTGTAAAAAAGATAGAACATGTAGCAAAATATTTAAATTGATTTTTCGGTTTAAAGAAATAACCAAATGCTCCAATAATTACTACAACTGCTAAATCAGCTAAAATTGGAAACACATCAAAATAATTTTTTACTGTCAAATAACGTAATAGTGTTGCATTCAACACAGAAGTCACAACAAAGCTTAAAAATAAGATGTTTGTTTTCATATAATTAGCAGAATATGACTTCATCTTTTTCGTAATACGTTTTGAAGTATCTTTGATTTTCTTTTGCATAACTCACCTCAATATTCATACTAAAACAGTATAACACTAATTCCTAAAATCAGCAAGTTATTATCCTATATTCTTCGTGACAAATTTGTCACATATTATCACTGTAAATTTCTAATATAAAAATAGAAAAGACTTTGTAATCAGTACAGTCCAAAAATCAACTTTATCAACCTATTACCAAAAAAATCGCTTTCGCGATTTTTTTACAAAGGCTTATGCCTTTGCCAATACATAATTCGTTTGTTTATTCTTTAGCCGATTACAAACGGATTTCCTTTTGTTCCATCTCCTCCTGTAATTTCGATATCTGATTTCAAATAGAGAACTGGACGCG
>ENA-ORMR01000636-ORMR01000636.1-human-gut-metagenome-genome-assembly--contig:-NODE-636-length-32950-cov-3.416294_pt1 | contig 32950 bp, 26 predicted proteins | sample MGYA00242107_ERZ509003 | MGnify/ENA primary metagenome ERZ509003 (study PRJEB26280, sample SAMEA2338699) | human gut metagenome | biome: human gut; feature: human-associated habitat; material: faeces...
CTGCCGGTTCGCCTTCCTGATTTTCATCAGTTGCAACCGCATCGGGAGCATCTTCGGCGTTTTCAGCCGGAGCGTCGGCAGGAGCTGAATCGGTAGTCTGGGCGGGATCTTCGGTGTTTTCCGCACCGAACATAGGTACTATTGTGATTGAAAGAAGCGTTGCTGCGACGAGCAGACAAGCGATCAATCTGAGAAATTTATTCTTCATATCAATACTCACTTTCTGCTCTTGTTAGCTTCTGACTCTATACATTATTTCGGTATAGATAGTCAGGAAGAAGAGCCATACCTGCTGGAACAGAGACATTATCAGAACGAGCAGGCAAAGTATAAGCAGCATTCCGATGATTGTCAGTATAATGCAGACCAATGTTTTTGAGAATGTGTACTGGTGGCAGGCTTTCATTCCCATTACCATAAGCACTACCGACCACCACAGACCTATCTGCGATACTGCCGTTACCCAGATGCTTTCATCAAGGGTTACAAAGTAGGTGATGACAGTTGAAATGATGCTGCAAACGATATAGGGAACAAGTGCGTATGCCGAGTAGATAGCGATTCTTCTCATATTTCCTTCGCCGTCTAAAAGAGTGCAGAAGGACCAGTTTGCAACTACCCATGTTAAGTAGTAAACAATCGACTGAACCAGAATCGGAACTACATTGAAGATGTCGGAGTAGGCACGCATATTATATGCAAAGCCGCCGAATCTTGCTTTGAAAACCTGAGCAACGAAGAGGAAGAATACAATTACTGCTGTTATGACAAGCGATCCTTGCTTTTTCCATCTCATATCCTCGTAGCCTTCAAAGGGGTGGAAGATAACGTGTTTAAGCCACTGTATCGGCGTCATATCATAAATCATTTATTCTTTCCTCCCTTCGCGATTATTTTTTCAAATCCGGGCTTTATTTTCGACCATATCCACTTAAAGAACGTTTTCCAAAGCTTCTGCGGAATCTTGCCCTTTTTCTTTAGAATATTGATTACTATCCAGATGACTATAAGAACTATTATCAGGATTACTATAAGTGTGAAGTTCTTTCTCAGCATCTCCTGACGTCTTGATTCAAACGCTCTGTCGTAGTCCTCATTCTCAAATGCAAGCTTGAAGTACTTGATAGCGTTGTCGTAATCATCATGGTTGAGGTCCCGAGCGCTACATATGCCATGTTGTAGTTACCGTCGCGCTTGATAACCTCAAGCCAGTAATCCATGGCTTCTTCGTAAAGACCTCTGTTGAACAGCTCAACTGCTTTATGAACGTAAGCGCCGAACAGGGTTTCCTCGAAAATGGTTACGTCCTGATTTCTACCGTCTAAAACGTAGACGAGATTTCCTAAGCACTCAACGGCGTTGGGGTTGTCGAAACCGGAGTTCTGCTGCTCCTGGTCGCATCCAAAGATGAACAAAAGATTGCATTCTCTGTCGTACTGGAATACGCGTCCTGAAGAGTAGTCAAGAATGTTGATAAGTCCGTTGTCGCCTATCGTAATGTCGGTAAGTCTGGTTGCGTAGGTGGTTCCGGAATATGTAACCGATTCCTGATCGCCGAACATTATGTCTGCGGCGTTTGTTGTAAGCTCAAGAATGTTGTTTCCGGCAGGGTTAAGCTTTTTTACAGCGTCGGTCGAGACGTTTGCAACCTCGGTTACGGTGTAGATAAAGCCTTCGTCGTCGATATCGAAGTTTGCATACTCAACAGGAGTCGATTTTACCATCGACTGAATCTGAGATTCAGTTGCAAACTTACGCCAGATCTTGTTTTTGATAACCTCTGCTGTTACCTCAACTCGGTTAGCACCGTAGTATCCGATAAAGTTTCCGGAAGGAGAATACATTATAGCGCCCTTGTTTACGGCGGGGCAGATAACGTAAACGTTCTTTGCGGCGTCTACAAGCACCTTAGTGCAGTAGAACGACTGAGAAGCGTAAAGCTCACTATCCGGCTTGGTGTACTCAGTAATTATTTCGCAGTTCTGATTACACTTTACTATTCTCTGATTATCCTTGTCGGCGATATACATTATATCGTCTTCGTCGACGTAAATGCCGCTTGGTGCCTTTAAGTCAACAACTATCTTAGTAAGGATGAAGGAGGTTTTATCGGTCGGAATAGGATTGCCGTTTTCGTCTAAAGCAGGCTCGGCAGGTGGTTCTTCTTCCTCTTCTTCCTCCTCACCCGAACCGTCGTCCTTGACGATTACGGGGTTGCCGTTTGCATCTAATTCAGGCTTGCCGCTTGCGTCAAGCTTAAGCATATCGTCTGCTGCCAGTGCGGGATTGCCGTTGCCGTCCAGCATCAGATCGGCGTTTGCCGCCACAAGCTGCTCAACGTTCTTAACGATTACCGGGTTGTCGTTTTTATCCAAAGCCAATCCACCGGTAGCGCTATAAAGCAGCTTGGTATCGGCAGGAACTATCGGATTGCCATTGCCGTCTAAAGTCAGATCTTTGTTTGACTCCATAAACAGATCAACATTTCCAAGCTTTATCTGGCTGCCGCCTGCATCAGTAAACGGCTCGGTTACTTTGGAGCCTGTAAAGTTCTTGTAGCAGGCAAGAAGCTTGAAGTTAACGTCTGTCTTTAAAATTCTGTTGTTGCCGGTATCAACGATATAGAACTCGTTTTTCTCGGAAAGGAAGAAGTCCTTTGCGTCGTTTAAGCTTTTGGGTTCTTTTTCGCTGATAAACAGCGGGCTTGTTGGGTCTGAAAGCTGGTAAAGACCCATATCGTCGGCGGTTATCGTGTCTTTAACAAGATAACCGTTCTGCGAGGGTAAAGCTTCCGCCCAAGCGTTATAGCTGTACGATTTGTAGGGGTCCTCGGCAAATACCTGAGTCGCCATAAGCGAGCAGGTCATTATCAGCGCAAGAATTACACAAAGCGTTCTTTTAATGTTTTTACTCGTCACCGCTTATCACCTTTTTCCTTTTCTATAGTATTAATAGTATAATGGTTTTTCGATTAATCCTTCATACCGGAGTTAGCCATGGTTTCCATAACGTTACTCTGGGCAATAAGGAAGATGACGAGCGGAGGAATCATAAGCACAACGGCTGACGCGTAGATAATACCCTGACGGGCAATACCCGAAGCCGCGATCTGGGACATGATGGTAGGAAGGGTTTTAAGGTCTTCCTGGTAAACCAGCGCGCCGCCCTGAACGTTCCATGCGCCCTGGAATACGTAAATTATAAGGGTTGCAATAGCAGGCTTCTGGTTCGGGATAACAACCTGCCAGCAGGTGCGGAATACTCCCGCGCCGTCAACCTTTGCAGCGTCTATAATAGAGTCGTTTATTGTCGACATACTCTGACGCATAAGGTAAAGTCCCATAGGCGTTGCAACGCTCGGAAGTATCAGCGCCCAATAAGTGTTTATCATTCCCATCTTCGCCATAACAACGAACTGCATGATCCATGTAGCTGTTGATGTGAACAAAAGGGATGTTACGATAACCTGATTCAAAAATCCGTATCCGGGGAAACGGCACTTTGAAAGGCAGTATGCACAGCAGCAGACAACTATTACATGGAATACCGAAATTGCAACTGTGATGAATACGGAGTTGAATACGTATCTGGAGAAGGGAACCCAAAGGTTTCCTGCAACCTTAAACAGGTTGGAGAAGTTTTCCGTTGTAGGAGATATAACATAAAGCTTAGGCGGGAATACGAACAACTCGCTTATAGGCTTGAACGACTGAACTATCGAGTAGTACAGCGGGAAGATCATGAATATTCCTAAAAGACAAAGCAGTATGAATATTGCGATATCGCCGCCCAAAGAGCTGTTTATATGCTTGCCCTTTGACTTCTTTACATGGACGGTATCTATATTGACTTTCTTTCTTCTCAGCTTGCGGAGCTTCTTTTCCTGTATTTTTTGCTGCTGCTCCGCAGTGATTCTTTTATCTGACGCCATTATTTCTCCCCTCCTTCATTAGTCAGTAAACTTCGACAGCGCCTTGCGTATTACGTGGTTTGTAATAAGCATCGCCGCAAAGAGAACCATACATATCGCCGAAGCGTAGCCCATTTCGTAACGAATTGAGCCGTAGTCCTGTGCGTGGTTCATAACGGTATGAACGGCGTAGGCTGTTGAAGGCATTCCGCAGAGCGCCGAGCCAACGCTTCCGACTGTGAACGCACCGGAAATTGCAAGTACGGCGGCGAACAGAAGCGAAGGACCCATCGCGGGGATTGTGATTGTGAACAGCTCCTGAAATCTGTTCTGGATTCCTTCGATAGCGCCCGCTTCATAGAGGGCGGTATCGATATTCTGGAAGCCTGCACGCAGTGCTAAGAATCCGGCACCCATCGAAGACCATAGCTGAACTATGATAACAACCGTCATCATGTAAGTCGTATCGGTCAGCCACTGTTTTGCGGCGTTGATGATTCCCAGATCCATCAAAACCGAGTTGAGGTATCCGTAAGCGTCTCCCGAGAATACCAGCTGCCAGATTACGAAGGCTGAAGGAGTCATCGAAGGAGCGTAGAACACGAAGGTGAAGAATACCTTTAAGAACGGATTCATCTCATTTATGAGCCATGCTAAGATGAAGCTGAGCACATATGAGAACGGACCTGTGAATATCGCAAAGATAAGAGTGTTTCTTATTGCGATAAGGAAAACATCATCGTTAACAAACAGCGAGTAGAAGTTCTGCAGTCCTATATATCTGGGGAACTGAACAAGGTTGAAGCTTGTTAAGCCCAGCGGGAAGGACATTAAAACAGGAACGATGGTAAAAATCGTGAAGAGCACGAAGAACGGAAGCATCATTATGTAGCACGCTTTGTTCTGCTTCATCAGGTGCCATGTATAGGCGCGCTTGTTATGCGGGTCTACACGCGTTACCGGAACATTTTTTTCTTTCTTAGCCATAAGTCTTCCTCCCCTCCTTATTTCTTCTCGAGGGTCTCGATGTCGATGCCGAGCTCCTCGTACTTTCTCAGAATTTCATCGTTAATATCTCTGTTGAACCAGAGCAGCGTGTCTCTTGGGTTCTTGTTGAGGTTAACGGTTTCTCTGAATGCGTTGGTTATGTTACGTGTTACAATGTAGGTTGCGGGAATGATGTCGATTTCAACGGTGTAGTTCATCTGCTCAAGAATGAGGTCGATTTCAGACTGCGACCATGCAAGCTTGGTAAGAGCGTTGCAGTTTGCGGTGTCGAAACGTCCCAGAGGACCTAACAGAGCTTCAATCGAACGTCCGTATTCAGACTGGATTTCTTCGGAGGTGAACCACTTGATAAGCTCCCAAGCGTCATTTCTCTGCTTTTCATTAAGCTTGGAGAAGATGATTCCGCCGGCGGATGAGGATGTTACTGAGTGATCAACAGTTCCATCTGCCTTTCTGTAGCCGGGAACAAGGTCAAATTCCCAAAGTCCTCTGATTTCGGGAGCTGCCATGTACAGCTGGTTGTAGAAGGTGTAACCGGTTACGATTATGGGATACTCACCGGTACGGAAACGGCTGAACTGGTCGAACGACTGCTGGAAGCTATAGGTGGTGTAGAACTTGGTCCAGACCTCGAAAGCGTCAACAGCCATAGGATTGTCAAATATTGTTGCGGTCTTGGATTCGTTGTAGTAGTTAAGTCCGCGCTGAACTATGAATGAACCGAAAACGTCGAAGTTAAGACCAACGCCCATGTAGCTGCGCTGGAGGGTGGGGAGCATTCCGATAAGAGCGTCCCAATCCTCGGGGGCATCGTAGTAGCCGAACGACTGCAAAACGTCGGTACGGCAGAACATCATCGGGAAGTTCTGCGAAATAGGAAGACCGTAAACTCCGCCCTGATATGTATAAAGAGTCATAATATTGGGAGCGAAGCGCTTGATTATCTCGTTGTAGTCTTCAAACTGAGAAAGGTCAACCAAGCAGTCACGTGCAGCAAGCTGAATCGGGAAGTCGCCGCCGATAAAGAGGGCAACGTCGGGTCCCTTGCCTGCAAGGGTAGCTTCAAGGATACCGCCCTGAACAAGGTTTACGGATATCGGTATGCCTGTTTCTTCAACGAAGTAAGAGTCAACCAGCTCCTTAACTATCTGAGCCTGGTCACGTCCTAAGGATACCCAAACGTTTAAAGCGTCCTTATTCTCGTCGGAAAGAACGTTGTAATCCTCGAAGAAGGAACCGATAAACGACTGGAAAGCAAACTTCATTTTGCCGAAGAAGCCTTCCTTAACTGTGGTGAACTCGTAATCGGCAGACTGGATTTCGATGATATCAACTTCGAGATACTGGCTGCGGTAGTCGGTCATCCACTGGGAGAGCGAGGTTATATCGTCCTTTAACTGACCCAGCATTGAGGGGATATCATCCGGTCTCTTGATGCACTTGTCCAAAAGCTTAGCCATGGTTTCCAAAGAAACGGCTTCGGTACCTTCTGTTCCTGCCAGAACCTCGATTTCCGACTTGATATCTCTTAACTGCTGAGCATATTTTTCAAAGTCGGGAAGGATGGAAGGAATCTGCTTGTGGATCATGTAGGTGTTGTATTCATCAGGTGTGGGTGAGGTTATCTGAAGAATCTGGCGGTAGTAGCTGTTGAGATAGTAAACGATATCGTCGAGTCTTCTCATTATGTTGCCGATTTCACCGGGAACCGCTTCGAGTTTAAGCTCGTGATCGCCGGCTTCAAGCCAGAAGTAAATAACGTTTCCGTCGGCGTCCTTAGGAGTAACGCAATCCCACATTTCGGAATAGTAGAACTTAAGGGCTTCAACCTCGGCGCAGGGAACAACGTCGTCGATATAAAGCCTTCTGTTGGAGTAAAGACCGCGCATCTGGTTCTGCTTGCCGCGGATGCCTATCTTGTACCAACCGTCCTTATCGACGTGGAACTTCCATGTTATTGTCTGACCGGCGTTCTTCCAGTTTGCCTGACCGATGGTGTTGTAGCACATCTTGGTGGGGCTTGCAGGAGATGTAACGTAGGTCGAACGGTCATATGTAGCGTAAAGAGTGATATCAGACTTGAAATCGGCAGCTTCACCCTCTAAGAGGATGTTAACGCCGGTGGTCTGAGAAGCCTTGCTTACGTCGGTGGTGACGTTATCAACATTTGCAAGAGAAGGTGTAGGCTTCTGATTGAAAAGTCTGAGCTGAGCAAGTGCGAATCTTGCCTTCTGCGAGGTAATGGTAAGGGTATGCTCGCCGGCAGAGAAATAAAATCTCAGCGGGTCGTTGAACAAACCGTCTGTATCCTTGACGGGCATGGTCTGCCAATCAAGCTCTTCACGAAGAGTAGGTCTTATCTGGTTGCCATGAGAGTCCTGCTTAAAGACACGGTTTCCGTTTTCATCAACCATGTAGGACTTTTCCGAGTCTACCCACATCTTGCTCAGAAGGATTCTCGATGCGGTAGCATAGGGAACCTCGCCGTCGATTGCGAAGCTTACTTCGATATCGTTGGCAGCGCCCTCAAGAGCGTAGTAGTCAAGCTCGATGTTGTAAATACCAGCCTTATCTACGTTAAACACATAGTCTACCGAGCCGCTTGCCTCGGGCCAGACCATAGCCTCTTTGCCATCGATGGTGTCGGTGTAAATGCCCGAATCCTCGCTGGGGTTGAGGTAATCTGTGCCCTTGACGATTACTTCTGCGTCGGGACGCGGATCGTCAATGTGATTATCATAGAATGTGCTGTAGGTGCTTGCACGGTTCATCTCGTCGAGAATCTGTGCAGAGGTTTCTTTGATTTCGGTATTCTTGGAGAGGTCGTTTTCCTCGTCCAGCCCTGCGGCGTATACCGGAGCCAAAGTAGGCACTATCATCACTAAAACTATCGCGAGTGAAATCAAGCGCCTGAACAGTTTGTTTTTCACTGTGTTTTCCACCTTTCTTCAATAATCTTTGCTGTGTATGTATCCCTTAAGGTTAAAAAAATATTTATTCGGCTTTCCTGATGTAGATTCTCTCTTCTTCCTTATCAAGATCCGCCTTTACTCTCGAACCGCCCTTTATTTCAAGCGCTTCGAGATATTCCTTGGGCAGCTGGAGCCTTCCTGTTCTGTCGAGGACTATAAGCTCCTCCGAAACAAACTCCTCGCCCTGGGCTTCGTTTTCCTGCGGGACTGCATCGTCGCCCCAGCCCTTCGACTCGCGCATTATTTCTGCATGAGTCTTCTTTATTATCTCGCTTGAGGTTCTGCCGTCGCGGATGGCGATTACTCGGTCAATCTGCTTGGCAAGCCTTAAATCGTGGGTTACTATTACTATTGTTATGCCCTTTTCTTTGTTGAGCTTTTTGAATACTCCTAAAATCTGGTCTGATGTCTTTGTATCAACCGAGCCTGTAGGTTCGTCTGCAAGCAGTATGCTTGGATTATTTGCAAGGGATATTGCAATTGCAACCCTCTGCTGCTCGCCGCCGGACATCTGATCAAGTCTTGAATTAATTCTGTGCGACAATCCCACCGCATCGAGCAGCTCTAAAGCTCTTTCGCGGCGCTGCTTCTGACCTTGCAAAAGCATCGGCAGCTCGACATTCTGAACTGCGGTGAGGTACGGCACAAGGTTTCTTGCGTTGTTCTGCCACACAAAGCCGACTATATTGCGCTTGTAAATCATATAGTCCTCTTCGGTGAATTTTAAAAGATTCCGTCCGCCCACTCTTAAAGCTCCTGCGCTCGGCTTGTCAAGTCCGCCAAGCATATTCAAAAGCGTTGATTTACCAGAGCCTGAGGAACCGACAATCGCGACAAGCTCGCCCTTTTTCACCTGCAAATCAAGTCCTTGCAGGGCGACAACCTCAATCTGATCGGTTTTGTAGATTTTAACTAAGTTTTCGCACTCAATAGCGTATTCCGAATCGGGAACAAGTATTTCCTTCTGATGCTCTTCTAAAAGCTTTTTCTTCTTACTCAATTATCTCACCGTCCTCCAAAGTGTACACCCTGTCGGCAATTTCCAACAGGCTTGGGTCGTGAGTTGTCATGACAATCGTCATTTTCTCTTCTAAAACAAGCTTTTTGAAAAGCTCGACTATGTGGTGGCTGGTTGCGGAGTCAAGCTCTGCGGTAGGCTCGTCGGCAAAGATTATCCTTGGCTCGTGAGCTAAAGCCCTTGCTATTGCAACTCTTTGCTGCTCGCCGCCCGAAAGCTCTCCGGGGCGATGGTTCATACGCTTTGCCAGCCCTACCTCTTCAAGGCACCTTTTAACCCGCTCTTCTCTTTTATCAAACGGGAATTTTGAAAGCCTAAGCCCGAAATCGACGTTTTCATAGGCGGTCATTGAAGACATCAGCGCCACCGACTGAAACACGAACGCCATTTTATATCGGCGAAGCTCGTCTCTTTTAGCGTCGGACAGCTTTGTTATATCGGTGCCGTCGAAGAATACCTCTCCGCTCGTTGGTCTGTCGAGCGCTCCCAAAAGGTTTATAAGAGTGGTTTTGCCTGAACCCGACCTGCCCTTTAATATTGTCAGCACGCCTTCGTTAACGGTTATGTTGACGTTTTTAAGGGCGTGGATAACGCTGCCGTCTCCGATGACGAAGTCGCGGCACAGACCGTTTGTCGCCAGAATAGTTTCCATTATTTCCTCCAAGTAAATGCAGCCATAGTTTTGTATATACTGTGCATTGATGTTCATCAATAGTGCCAAGCTGTGGCACAACATCTATGAAGTAGAACCCGCATATGTACAAGATGTATATCGGCATATGTGCAAGTTGTACAAAATAGGTACATTAACCTCCATAAACACGTATAAGCAAACACTTTTTCAGACAAATTGCACAAATTGTGCTGTCATAAAAAAGATATTTGCTTTGCTCTAAAAATATGAAGGCTTTAATGCGGCATTTCCCGCCATTAACCGCACACATTTAAGTGCGATTTTCAGCATAAGCCAACCGCCGAAAGCTCTTTAATCTACCTTTAGCTTATTTATTATAGCAAACTTATCGGCATATGTCAATATCTATCACAAAAATAATGATAACGAACTTGTTTTTTATTTAAGATATACAACGGTTGTTTAAACTGTATGATGAAATGTGATAGCAAGGTGAAGTCGGTGCCTTTGCCTATTCGTGCTTTCGATTATTGCAGACAAAAAAATCCCCCGCCTGTCTGCATCAAGCGGGGGAATAAACTGTTTAGTTTTGAGTTATCCTCTTAGATTAAGGAGGAAATTATCTTCTCTTGGAAGCTACAACTGCAGCAGCAGCTACTACCATAGGAAGAACTGCGAGAACGATACCCGTAGGAGGATTGGTATCCTCAGGCTCGTCAACGGTAGGATCCTCAGTAGGATTGTCGTCAACAGGGAGATCGTCACCGTCTTCGGTAGACTGAACGGGATCATCTGCATTGAGGTCCTGAGAATCGTCTACAGCAGGAAGAGTAACTTCGAGGTAAGCGTTGTTGGACCAGTGGTTGTAGTGGATAGACCAAGAATCCTGGAAGAAGTTGCTTGCAGGCTGCTCATACTGAGCGAAGATTCTGAAGGTGCTGGTCATACCTGCGCTGAAGCCGTAGGTAGTATCAACAAGCTTTTCAGGAGAGATAGCAAATCTGAGTTCGCTAACTTCTTCGTTGTTGATGTTCATATAAGCGATATCCTTGAAGCTTCTGTTGTATCCGCCGCCAAGGTTCCACCAGCTCTGACCGATGTCAGTGCTGTTCATCATGGTATCGGACATATACAGTCTGTACATTGCAGTACCCTTGGTGGTAGCGCCCATCCAGTTGCTCTCAGAACCATTGTGGAACTTAACAACCAGGTCAACAGACTCTGCATTGAGGATGTAACCTCTGTTAAGAAGGGTCATATCCCAAGTAAGGTCTACATAGTTAGCCTCAGCGGTATCAGTCTTTTCGCTAGAAAGGAACATAAAGGGCTTGAGGGGGTTGGAGAAATCAGTGCTAACAGAAGTGTGCATGTTCTTAGCCCAGATCTTAGAACCGGTTACAGCGATATCATCGCCAGCGCCGTAAGACTTGATAGAGTCGTCACCAGCAGTCCAGAGCTGAGTGAAGAGAGTGTCAGCGGGCTTCTCCCAAGAGTTGTTGAACTTACCATCGCTGTGAACGGGGATGTAACCGCCGTTGGTCCAGCCTACGAGGGTAACGTTAGCAGTGAGCTTAAGGGTGTTGGTGGTGTTGAAAGCAACAGTCTGAGGAACGGTTGCCCAATGATCTTCACCAGAAGACCACTGGTTCCAGTCTCTCTTGAAAGCACCGAAGTTTACGAAGATAGTCTCGTAAATGGTGGAGATGTTGTCGTTGTAATTACCAGTGCTCTTAGGAACGATTGTCTTGGTTCCATCTGCAGCAGTCTCTTCTCTCCAGTTTTCGAGGTGAGCAATGAGAACCTTTTCGCCGCTAGCTTCGAGGTAGTAATCTACGTTAGTTCTGATGGAAAGATCATCAGTGAAGGTGTTGGGCAGGTAAAGTTCGAGGTAGCTGTTATAATCTGCATAGCCATAAAGGTTATACATAGGAACTTCGATTGTATAAGTTGCGGTTGCATTGGAGTTTCTGTTCTGGTCAGGACGAAGCGGAATCTGAATAACTTCGCCTTCAGCAGCAAAAACATTGACTGCCATTGCAGAGATGGCAAGTACGACTGCCAAAACGACAGCCATGAGTTTCTTCATGTTCATGAAAAATTTCCTCCTTTTAATTTTTATCCCTATAACGGGTATAAGGATCTTCTTTTTTCTCGGAAACACCGAGACGACTGCATTATAACACCGACGCGCAATTTTGTCAAGTAATATTTAACAATTTGTTCGGCATTGTTGTCGCCGCGGCTTTAACTTTCCGCTGTCTAATAAGTGTCAGCATGAGTCCGGATTGTTGCAAAAAGTTTTAAAAAATTTTCAGTTTGTTGAAATTCAACATAAACATCGATTTTTCATTGCTATTTTTGCACATATCGACGGAACTTTGGGGATTTCACCGCCCCATCTGACATCTATGTTAATTAAGTGCGCAATTTTTCCGGTTTTGTTGCAGGCGTTTCAAATAATTTTTTCTTATTTTTTAAGAGCGGAGAGACCTGTTTGCCCCTCCGCTCCTTTTCGCTGATTCAAATTAATCCTTTTTGCCCTTTGTTGCGATATCATTGCAGATCATATCAACAAACTCGTCAACCTTCATGGTTGTAGTAGCCGTTGTATCGCGGAGTCTTACGGCAACAGTGCCTTCCTCCTGCTCCTTGTCGCCCACTACTATCATATAAGGAACCTTTGCCATCTGAGCTTCTCTTATCTTATAGCCGGTCTTTTCTGCACGCTTGTCGGCGGTGCAGCGGATGCCCTTGGCTTTCAGCTTGGCAATAAGCTCGTCGGTGTAGTCGTTGTTTCTATCGGTAATCGGCATGATTCTTGCCTGCTCGGGTGCTAACCATGTCGGGAACTTTCCGGCGTAATGCTCGATAAGTATGCCTATGAATCTTTCAATCGAACCGAATACAACGCGGTGAATCATTATCGGGCGGTGCTTTGCTCCGTCGGCGCCGGTGTATTCCGCTTCAAAGCGCATGGGAAGCTGGAAGTCGAGCTGGATGGTTCCGCACTGCCATGTTCTTCCGATGGAATCTTCAAGGTGGAAGTCTATCTTAGGACCGTAAAACGCGCCGTCTCCCTCGTTTATGACATACGGAAGCTTAAGCTCATCCAAAGCGGCTTTTAAAGCGTTTGTAGCGTTTTCCCAATCCTTAACATCGCCGATGTGATCCTCCGGCATGGTTGAAAGCTCAACGTGATATTTAAATCCGAACAGGCTGTAAACCTCGTCGATAAGCCTTACAACGTCCTTGATTTCAGAGGTTATCTGCTCCTCGGTCATAAAGATGTGGGCATCGTCCTGAGTAAAGCATCTTACGCGCATAAGACCATGAAGCTCGCCGCTCTTTTCGTGGCGGTGAACAAGTCCCAGTTCACCTATTCTCATAGGCAAATCCCTGTAAGAACGCGGCTCAGACTTATAAACCAGCATTCCGCCGGGGCAGTTCATCGGCTTAACGGCATAATCGGTATCATCGATAACGGTGGTGTACATATTCTGCTTGTAGTGATCCCAGTGACCGGAAGTCTCCCAAAGATGGCGGTTGAGGATAATAGGCGTTGAAACCTCAACATAGCCCTCTCTTGTGTGGATCTGTCTCCAGTAGTCGATAAGGGTGTTCTTTAAGATCATGCCGTTGGGCAGGAAGAACGGGAATCCGGGACCCTCCTCAGAAAGCATGAACAGACCCATCTCCTTGCCGATTCTGCGGTGATCGCGCTTTTTGGCTTCCTCAATGCGGGCAAGGTATTCCTCTAAATCGGTCTTGTTCTGAAATGCCGTGCCGTAGATACGGGTGAGCATCTTGTTCTTTTCGGAGCCGCGCCAGTAAGCTCCCGCAACGCTGGTCAGCTTGAATGCCTTGACTGCGGAGGTATATGTCACGTGAGGACCCGCGCAAAGGTCAACATAGTCGCCCTGCTTAAAGAAGCTGAGTTCCTCGTCCTCGGGAAGATCGTTGATAAGCTCGACCTTGTAAGGCTCGCCCTTTTCCTCCATCAGCTTTATAGCCTCGGCTCTGGGAAGGGTAAAGCGCTCCATCTTAAGGTTTTCCTTGACGATTTTCTTCATTTCGGCTTCAAGAGCGGCAATATCTTCGTTGGAGAAGCCGCCGTCGCGGTCGAAATCGTAATAAAAGCCGTCTTTAATAGAAGGACCTATGGCAAGCTTGGTTTCGGGGAAAAGCCTCTTTACTGCCTGCGCCAATACGTGCGACGCAGTATGACGCAGTGCGCCCGCGCCTATTTCCTCATCAAAGGAATGTTCCTCGATGCTGCCATCGTGCATGATGATTTTCATAGTTATCTCTCCTTACATAAATTGATAAAATAAAAAGCACCCATGATAATATACTTATCAAGGGTGCAAATTTCAGCTAAAAATTCACACGGTTCCACCTTGTGGTTTCACTCTGCTCGTAATAATAACAAGCTTCTGCCAGATATCGCAGGCAAAACGGCAAGCTCATCGCTTGCTGCTCAGGGGCGGTATTCTTTTTGCAAAGCCGCGCCGTTTCACCAACCCGACGCTCTCTGAAAGGCTTTTTGCTTAAGACTTCCCCATCAACGCATTAACACTATAAAATAGTTTATATCACAACGCACGCTTTTTGTCAATAGTATTGCAAAAATTTCGGCGATTTATCCATGCGAACGGTCTTATACAAGAAAAAAATAAGAAATCTCATAATAAATCAACAAAATGCAAGCGAATCTACTTGACAGATAGACAATTATATTATAAAATAGTATTCGTATGTGGATGCTCGCATGTGATATTGGCGTGTGGGCGGCTTTACGCTGTATTATGCAAAGATTTTGTATTCAGGGCATTTCCTTTTATTATATACAGTTTATCATATAAATTCATGCTATAAGCTATATCATAAAGATTTGCCTTTAATCTTTGTATTCTGCATATATATTATACTTTTTGAAATAACAAATTTTCAGGAAAGGAGAAATTTCATGGAACCGTTAACAATTGTACTTATTTGTGTGATAGCCGTTCTTATAATCGCGGCGGCAATAGGCTGCTGTATCGCGTTTCAGGCAGGAATAAAGCACAGAAAAGAAATAGCGGAAGCACAGATCGGCTCGGCAGAGCAGGAAGCGTCAAGAATCGTTGACGAAGCCCGCAAGAAAGCCGAATCCCTTAAAAAGGAAAAGCTGATTGAAGCAAAGGATGAAATCTACAAGGCAAGAATGGAATCCGAGCGCGAGCTGAAAGAGCGCCGCTCAGAGGTTTCACGCCAGGAAAGACGCGTTCAGCAGAAGGAAGAAACTCTCGACAAAAAGCTGGATTCGCTGGACAAAAAGGAAGAAAACGTTCAGGCAAAGCTGCGTCAGGCAGATGAAAAGCTTAAGGAGGCTGACAAAATCAAAGCCAGCCAGCTTGATATGTTAGAGCGCATATCCCAGCTGACAATCGACCAGGCAAGAGAGTACTTATTAAAATCTCTGGAGGACGATTTAGTTCACGAAAAGGCGGTTAAGATAGCAAGCTACGAGCAGCAAGCCAAGGAGGAATGCGAGGCTAAGGCTCGGCAGCTTATTTCCCTTGCCATTGCAAGGTGCGCGGCGGATCAGGTTTCCGAGTCCGCAGTATCCGTGGTTCCTCTTCCCAACGACGAAATGAAGGGAAGAATCATCGGTCGCGAGGGCAGAAATATCAGAGCGCTTGAACAGCTTACCGGTGTTGACCTTATCATCGACGATACGCCCGAAGCTATCACCCTTTCATGCTTCGACCCCGTAAGGCGCGAGGTTGCAAGAATCGCGCTTGAAAAGCTCATTCAGGACGGCAGAATACATCCGACCAGAATTGAGGAAATGGTTGACAAGGCACGGCGCGAGGTTGAACAGGTTATCAAGTCGGAGGGCGAAAGAGCGGTTCTCGAAGCCAACATTCACGGCTTGAACCACGAGCTTATCAAGCTTATAGGAAGACTTCACTACAGAACAAGCTACCGTCAGAATGTTCTTAACCACTCTATCGAGGTTGCCCACTTAGCGGGCATGATGGCAAGCGAATTGGGAGTTGACCCCGCAATTGCAAGGCGCGCTGGACTTCTGCACGATATAGGCAAGGCGTTAAGCCACGAAATCGAGGGCAGCCACGTTCAGATAGGCGTTGACGTCTGCAAGAAGTACAAAGAATCTCCCGACATCATCCACGCGATTGAAGCCCACCACGGCGACGTTGAGATTCATTCCGTCATCGCGGCTCTTGTTCAGGCTGCGGACGCTATCTCCGCTTCCCGCCCCGGTGCGCGTCGCGAGAATATCGAGAACTACGTCAAGCGTCTTGAAAAGCTTGAAGAGATATGCTCCTCCTACGAGGGCGTTGAAAAATCCTTCGCAATTCAGGCTGGCAGAGAAGTTCGCATAATGGTCTGCCCCGAAAAGGTTGACGACGAAAAGATGGTAATAGTAGCGCGCGATATCGCCAAGAAGATCGAGGACGAAATGGATTATCCCGGTCAGATAAAGGTAAACATCATCAGAGAGTCGAGAGCGGTTGAGTACGCTAAGTAAATAGTTTGTGTGGTTAAAGCCGTCTGCGGAAACGCGGGCGGCTTTTTGATTGTGTTTTTGGATGATGGGGGTGTGCATACCAGAGTAACAGACAGAAGTTAAATTGTCTGGACATAGAGTTTAGCTATATATCTGAGTTTTGATGTAACCGCGAGTGAGTGCAGTCATGGACGTGCTCCGCGCGTCCATAGGAGGACCCCCGGCTGAGGGAATCGTTAGGCTTCGCCTACCGTCCTCCCACAAAAAACAGTCCACTGGACTGTTTTTTCTCCCTCTCCTGCGTTTTGCTTGCGCTGGAGATTTCGCGCTCTGCGGAGAGACGGCGGCATATCATTTGTAATCGTCGTACTTTTGTTTGCCGCCGCACATCGCATTTCCTCCGTCTTTGACTGTACTTTTGCTTGGCAGGGTAATTCCTGCATATAAAATACATTGGTTTTCGATTTATGGACGGAAATGCCCAACTTTTGTTTAAGGGGAGGGCGCTGCCAAAGCCGACATCGAAAGTCCGGCGTTTCCGTCCATCGATTGCAAACATATGTAAGAAACGGCGTGCAGTCTGGCTTTGTTGAGAAGGAAAAGGAAATTACGGAGGAAACGCAATGCGTGACGGCATACTATTGACAAGCGACTTACAAAGTTGATGCCGTCACCTGCTGCCTTGAAAGGCTGGAGAACTTTTTAGTTTTTTGCTTTTGAAGGTGAGTGAGAAATTGACGCATTATAGCTCTTGAAAATCTCGATACACTGTGCTACAATAATATCAGACTAATAAAAAGGTGGGATTTGTTTTGACTACATTGGGCGAACGCCTGCGAAAGGCGAGGAAAAGAAAGGGTCTTTCTCAGTCCGCTGCAAGCGAGGCTATTGGAATAAGCAACAAGGCTCTTTCAAGATACGAAACGGACATTTCATATCCTGCTCTGGAGGTGCTGAAAAAGCTGGGCAGGCTTTATGATGTTTCCAGCGAATATCTTTTGGGGAACACCGGCGCAATGGGCGAATCCTCCGACACTGCTTACAGTCCCGATAATTCCGAAAATATGGTTTCCATGACCGACCACAAGGCGTCTGCAAAAAAGCTTATCGACTTTATTGCGGCAAGCCCTTCGAGGTATCATGCCGTTGCTAATATCTGTCTGCGGCTTTCAAACGAAGGCTTTAAGGAGCTTAAAGAGTGCGAAAAATGGGACATCGCGCCGGGCGGAAAGTATTATGTCACACGCAATCTCTCCTCGGTGATTGCCTTCAAGGTTGGCGAGGGGGATGTCGGCGGGTTCAACATAATAGCCGCGCACAGCGACTCTCCGACCTTTCGAGTAAAGCCAGACGCCGAAATGGAGACGCTTGGCAAGTACATCCGCATAAACACCGAGCGATACGGCGGAATGATATGCTCCACTTGGCTTGACAGACCTCTTTCCATTGCCGGAAGGGTAGTCACAACAAACGGCTCTAAGATAAAGACCCAGCTTGTAAACATTGATAAAGACCTTCTGATGATTCCCAACGTCGCCATTCATATGCAGAGAAACATCAACGACGGCATGAGCTTTAACGCTCAGGTGGATATGATACCTCTTTTAGGAAGCGTGGCGGCAAAGGGAAGTCTTACAAAGCTTGTCGCGGGGGCGGCAGGGGTTAAGGCGGATCAAATATCCGGATGCGACCTTTTCCTCTACAACCGTGCAAAAGGTACAATCTGGGGCAACGACGGCGAGTTTGTCTCCGCTCCGCAGCTTGACGATTTGCAGTGTGCGGTTGCCTCGTTGAACGGCTTTTTGGCAGGGGACAATGCCAAGACGGTTTCCGTTCTTTGCGTTTTAGACAATGAGGAGGTAGGAAGCGGCACCAAGCAGGGCGCGGATTCCGATTTCCTTAGGACAAGTGTTTCGCGGATATGCGAAGCTTTAGGAAAATCCGTGGGCGAGCTTATGCCTTCAAGCTTTGTGATTTCGGCGGACAACGCCCACGCCGTACATCCCAATCACCCCGAATACGCCGACCTTGTAAACAAGCCAGTCATGAACGGCGGAATCGTGCTGAAATTCAACGGCAACCAGCGCTACGCCACCGACGCCGTTTCCGAGGCGATTTTCCGCAAAATATGCCAAGCGGTTGCGGTTCCGGTACAGACCTACGTAAACCGCTCCGATCTTGCGGGCGGCTCGACACTTGGAAACATATCCACCGCTCAGCTCTCGATTAACACTGTGGATATCGGACTTGCTCAGCTTGCAATGCACTCAAGCTATGAGACGGCAGGCTCCATGGATACGCTTTATCTTGAAGAAGCGGCGGCGGAGTTCTACCGCACGGCGATAACCCGACTTGCGGATGGGGAGTATGAGATTAAGTAAATAGTGTATATTATGCCGGTGCGGACTGATGTATGGTTGGTCTGTGCCGGTATTATGCTGTCTGCATATATCTGAGTGTGGTTTGGATTACTACTTTGTGCAGGGATGGACGCACTCCGTGCGCCCATAGGAGGACCCCCGACGAGGGTAGGTGACGACGACTACTTTGTAATCTTCGTACTGTCGTTTGCCGTCGCACAGTGCCTTTCCTCCGTCTTTGGCACTTCATTTGTTAGTTGTGAAGGCTTCTGCATATACTACACTATTGTTCACAATTGCAGGACGGAAACGCCAGACTTATGTTTAGGAGGTAACAGTCCACCGGACTGTTTGCACTTATTTCGACCGTTAAGGTCGGAATTAGTGCTTCTCCCTCTCCTGCGTTTCGCTAACGCAAGAGATTTCGCGACCTGCGGGTCGCGACGAGGGCTCCTCGCCCTCGACCTAGTAAGCCTTTCAAGAGAAAGGCTTAAGCGAAAGCTTTTTAATTTACGCTTTTGAAACTTAGCATTATCGACAAATTAAACAACGCCCCCAAAAAGAGAGCGTTGTAAAAACTATATCGCAAAATTATCAGTAAGCAATACCCTGCCACTTCATAGCATCCGCAACCTTAAGGAAGCCTGCGATGTTCGCGCCGACAACAAGGTTGCCCTCGTGGTCGAATTCCTTGGAAGCGTTATATGCGTTGTGGAAGATATTTACCATTATGCCGTGAAGCTTGGAGTCAACCTCTTCAAAGGTCCAGCTGAGTCTTTCGGAGTTCTGGGACATTTCAAGACCGGAGGTTGCAACACCGCCGGCATTGGCAGCCTTTGCAGGACCAAACAGAACGCCAGCCTTTAAGAACTTCTCAACAGCCTCGGGAGTGGAAGGCATATTAGCGCCCTCGGCAACAGCGATAACGCCGTTTGCAATAAGAGCGTCGGCAGCGTCGCCGTCAAGCTCGTTCTGAGTTGCGCAGGGAAGAGCGATATCGCACTTAACAGTCCAGATTCCCTTGCAGCCTTCGGTGTAGGTAGCGCCCGAAACGCGGTTTACATACTCCTTGATTCTGCCTCTTTCAACTTCCTTTATCTGCTTAACAACATCTAAGTTGATGCCGTTGGGATCGTAGATATAGCCGTTGGAGTCGCTCATTGCAACTACCTTTGCGCCGAGGGTAGTAGCCTTTTCGTTGGCATAGATTGCAACGTTTCCGGAGCCAGAGATTACAACGGTCTTGCCGGCAAAGGACTCGTTCTTCATGCACTTAAGCATTTCATCGGTGAAGTAGCAAAGACCGTAGCCGGTTGCCTGAGTTCTTGCAAGCGAGCCGCCGTAGGAAAGTCCCTTTCCGGTGAGAACGCCGGTGAACTCGTTGCGAAGTCTCTTATACTGACCGAACATAAAGCCGATTTCACGTGCGCCAACGCCGATATCACCAGCAGGAACGTCGGTATCGGCACCGATGTGCTTGGAAAGCTCGGTCATAAAGCTCTGGCAGAAACGCATAACCTCGGCGTCGGACTTGCCCTTGGGGTCGAAGTCGGAGCCGCCCTTGCCGCCGCCCATAGGAAGACCGGTAAGGCTGTTCTTAAAGATCTGCTCAAAGCCCAAGAACTTGATAACCGAAGCGTTTACAGAGGGGTGAAGCCTTAGACCGCCCTTATAAGGACCGATTGCAGAGTTGAACTGAACTCTGAAGCCGCGGTTAACTCTAACCTTGCCGCTGTCGTCAACCCACGGAACGCGGAAGATAATCTGTCTTTCCGGCTCTACTATTCTATCAATGATACCGGCTTCGACGATGTCGGGTCTTTTCTCAACAACGGGTTCAAGGCTTTCGAGCACCTCGCCTACAGCCTGCAGAAATTCCTTTTCGCCTGGGTTGCGGGCGCAGACGTCGTCATAGACCTTTTGTAAGTATGCGTTTTTAAATGTCATAAGTATACCTCCATATTTATTGCTCCGACGGGAATTTTTCCCTTTTCGGAGCTTTATTGCATTATCACAATACACAGTATACCACGCGCTTTAAAATTTGCAAGTGGTAAAGCACAAAATTTCAGTTTTTCATATTTTTGAGCTGTTTCAGCGCGATTTTTTATTAAATTTGAACAATCGCAAAGTGAAGTATTCATTTGCCCTGCGTTGTCTTGCTTTTTAGAGAGATGATAGCTGCACCCGCTTGACGGTTTGCATCTTATCCGCTATAATATGATATAATCCCAAGAATTATACCGAAAGGACTGCATAGACATGAAAATCGTTATACAAAGGGTGCTCGGGGCGCAGGTCGAAGTCGGCGGCGAGGTCGTCGGGAAAATCGCAAAGGGATATCTTATCCTGTTCGGCGCGGCTGACGGCGACACCGACGAGGACTCCCGCCGCCTTGCCGATAAAATCTCGAAGCTGCGCATTTTCGAGGACGAAAACGGCAAAACCAACCTATCCATATTCGACGTGGGCGGCGAGGTGTTGAGCGTTTCGCAGTTCACTCTTCTGGCGGACTGCTCCCACGGCAACCGCCCCAGCTTTACAAAGGCCGCCAAGCCGCAGGAGGCAAATCGGCTGTACGAGCTTTTCAATTCCGAGCTTCGGGCGAAGGGGCTTAACGTGCAGACAGGCGTGTTCGGCGCGGATATGAAGGTCGGGCTTATCAACGACGGACCGTTTACGGTGGTACTGGAATAGGCAGACATATCACTCAAAAAATATAAAGGACGGTAAAAAGCATGAACATCCAGATATTCTACAAATCCAAATGCTTCGATTCAAAAAAGGCAGAGCGGTGGTTTAAGGAGCGCGGAATAAAGGCGCAGATGATAGACCTCAACCAGAAAGGAATGTCACGCGGGGAGCTTAAAAGCGTTTTAGCGGCGGTCGGGTCGGTGGAAGCGCTTATAGATACCAAGGCAAAGTCGCAGGACGCGCTTTTGCTTAAGTATCTCGGAAGCGACGAGGATAAAATCGAAAAGCTTTTAGAGAATCCCTCGCTGATAAAAAGCCCGGTGGTTCGCAATTCCCGTCAGGCAACGGTTGGTTACTGCCCAGAGGTTTGGGAGAAGTGGGAGTAATCACTGCTAAACAGACAAAATAATACCGCGTCGGCTTATGTGTCGGTGCGGTATCTTTCTTTTATATCGGTTTCGCCCGCGATGTAGTCGAGGCTGACATTGTAAAACCTTGCAAGTGTGATAATGTGGTGAAGCGGTATTTCGTTAGTGCCGTTTTCATATCGCGAATATACCTGCTGGGTCGTGCCAAGAAGCTCGGCTATGGTTTTCTGCTTAAGGTCGTTGTCCTCGCGCAGGTCTCTGATTCGTTCGACATATGTTTTCAACGCTATCACCTCAAAAAGATTATACATAAATATAAATCTTTTTCTTGATAATACACCTAATGTGGTGTATAATAGTGTCAAAATTTGATTGAGGTAGCACCATGAACAAACGAGTAGAAGAATTTTTAGCAGACAGCGAAAGCAGATTAGACAGAAATCAAATTCTAATTGAGGCAGGCTTATACGATAAAATCTATATGCCTGAAACAGATGACGGCAATTCTTGCAATGGCGAAAGCTTAAGATGTGATTATCCCGAATCGGAATACGACGAGGAAAAGGGCAGAACCGTCTACTACAGAAAGCAGGCAATAAAGGTAACGAACGAGGAGTATAAGGCGATTCTAAAAAGCTCCTTATGCGAAAAAAATTCGCTTGCCAATTTTATCTTGTGGATTGCCTTAATTATATTAGTAGGCGGAGCTATAGCCGGATTGCTGATGGGCTCGATAATAATATTGTTGATAGGCGTAGCAATCACTATTTCGCTTCTGTGGTTTGCTGAAGTGCTCAGGCTTTTGCAGGACATTAAAAACAGGCTCAACCGTAAATAATCCGTATAGCACAGCACCCCCCTCCGCCGCCGGAGAGGGTGCTATTCTAAACTCTATTAAATCTCAATCAAACGTAAACCTAACAAACTCCGCGATACTCTCCCCGCTCTCGGAAAGAAACTCAAAGTAAACCGCGTGCTTGCCGACCACTCCGCAGGAAAGTTCAGCGGTTGCCGCCGTCTCCCCCTTCGCCAAGGTGAAGCTGGAAATTATCCTTCCCTTGTACTCGTCCAGCCTTACGTTCACCGCGATATTTTCAAGCGCGTTGATTTCGGCAGTGACGGTCTTGGAAGAATTATTGCCGAACTGCAAATACCTGAATCCCACCGTAACTCCGCTTGTTATATCCACAACCGGTGCGGAAACCGACTCGGTTTTGTCGTAGACCGCCGCGATATATGCACGCTTTGTGCCGCCGTAGATGTGGCAGGCGTATCCCGCGGAGATAAGCTTGTAGGCGTCCAGACCGTTGATATGCGCGCCCTGCGAGGTCATTTCAACAGGTTTTGAAGACACCGGTTCGCCGTCCTTGTAGCAAACGTCGCCGATAAACAATCTGCCGTTTTTGTCCATTGCAACGTCAATCGGCTCGAGCATTGCCTGGCGCGAAAATTCGTTTACGCCGGTCTGGCGGTGGTAGAACACATACCACTTGCCGTTTACCTCCATAATAGAACCGTGGTTATTGCCCCAGCGATAGGTCATGGTGCCGCTGCCGTCCGGATTTTTTAGAATTTCGCCGCCGTTGAAGCTTATGTCTCCGCCTGGCTCGAAGCCCTCAAGCGGCTTGTCGCTGACCTTGTAGGACAAAAAGCCGTTGTTTTCGGTGTAAACGCCCAGTTCGGGGACGGGGGTGTAGTATCTCTTGGAATAGATGTATACATACTTGCCCATTACCTTTCTGGGAGATGATGCCTCAAAGAAAGCGTCGTTTTCGTCATAATGACCGTCGTCCTTAGCCCACGGAGCTTGGGTGTGACCCATCGGGTGTGCGTGGAAGGTGCCTTCCTTGATGGTTGCCATATCGTCGTTGAGTTCGGCGCAGTAGCAGCCGCAGAAGCCCCAGTAGGCGTATACCCTGCCGTCGTCGTCCACGAGGATTCCCGGGTCGAAGCCAAGGTCGGTCTTAACAGGGTCTACAAACGGTCCCGCGGGGTTATCCGACTTTGCAACCATAATTCTTCCGCCGCAGCACTCGGCGGCGTAGAGATAATAGGTATCACCCTTCTTAACCACGTCCGGAGCGTAAAGTATGCTGCCATCGGTCGCGGTGTAGCAGACTCCGTGGCAGGTCCAGTTGGTCAGATCGTCGACCGGTGCGCTCCACACAACCTGATCCTTGCCGCAGTAGCAGGTCTTTTCGGTGTCGTGAGAGCCGTAAACGTATACTCTCTTTTCGCCGTTATGCTCGAAAACTCTGGGTTCGCCGTCGGGTACGTGTTCCCAAAGCGGCATATATGGGTTTGCGCCTTTGATATATTCCTTCATGATGTAATCCTCCGTTGTTATTGATGATAATATTATATACCATCCCGCGCGGGTTTTCAATACGTTTTATGTTTTTCTCCGATACTATTGCACAAAAAAGCCGCCCAACGTTATGCTGAGCGGCTGATTGCTGTATTTATTATTTTGCTTTGCCAGAGAATGACTTTTTGCCGATATCCACGATACGGACAATTACGGGGTTTAAAACAAGGTTTATTGCAAGCTCTAAAATGAAGTTAAAGCCTACCAGTCCGACTATCATGTACTTAAATACCGGAGCGTCGCCCGCCCCCGACTTGATGGTGTCCATAAAGAAGACTGCGCAGCCGATAAGGAACACGCCTGTGTTTACTACAGGGCTTGCGATTGAAGCCAGCAGAGTTGCAACGTATTTGTTCTTTTTCTCCAAAAGCTTATAAACTGCGCCTGCGGCAAGACCTGCCAGAATGCCCTTTGCCAGAACGGTAATAATAGTTCCCGGGACGTTGACAGCTAAGAAAAGTGCAGCGTCGCCTGTTGCCATTACCATAACGCCGAACACCAGACCCAGCCATGCGCCCGACCATATTCCGAACAGAGCCGCGCCCACTACAATAGGCATAAGTACAAGCGAAATAGAGAATGTGCCGACCTTTATCGCTCCGCCGACAATCTGCAATACAACTACTATTGCAGTCAGAAGTGCTGTTCCCACCAGCTTATAGGTGAGCTCGCGATTTTTTGCCAAAGAATTTTCCATGTTAATACCTCTCGGGACTTTAACCCGTGCTGTTGCCCGATACGCGGTGCAACGCAGTTAAATTTTGATCATGAAATATTATTTGTTTCTGCGATATAAAGCCAGAAGACCGTCAAGCAGCAGGTCGTTGTCAAGGATAATCCCCTTTGTTTTGCAGTATGGGGTGACGCTTGAAGCAAGACCGCCGGTCGCCACGACTGTTGCATCCTCGCCCAGAACCTCTTTGTAGCGGGATATCATGCCGTCCATCATCGAAGCGCTGCCCAAGATAGAACCCGAGCGCATTGAGTCGATGGTGTTGGTGCCGATAACGGCTATCGAGCCGGAATCGGTGTTGATGTCCTGAAGCTGAGCTGCGGAGGAGGACAGAGCCTTAAGCGAGACGTTGATGCCCGGAATTATTGAGCCGCCCAAAAATGCGCCGGCAGAATCTATTCCGGAGATGGTAGTAGCGGTTCCGAAATCAAAGATTATAAGCGGCGGCTTGTACTTAAGCAGCGCTCCCACGGCTCCGCACACCAAGTCCGCGCCCAGTATCGCGGGGTTATCCAGACGGATATTAAGCCCTGTCTTTATGCCGGGACCAACAACAAGTGCGTCAACGCCCAAAAGCTTTTTTATCGCGTTCTTCAAGGGAGTTACAAGCGAGGGTACAACGGTTGAAATAATCGCGCCGTCGAAGCCGGAGCGGTCAAGCCCGTTAAGAGTGATAAGCTGATAGAAGATTACGGCGTACTGATCCTCGGTTTTCGAGGCTTCGGTCGCTATCCTTGCGGTGAAAGCAAGCTTCTCATCATTATCATACGCTCCTAAAACAATATTAGTATTGCCGGCGTCAACTGTAAATACCATTATCTTTTCCTCCCTATACTTATTTCCGTTTGAAAAACGACCAAAAATCGAGTGCAAAATCCATCGGTCAGCGATTTTATGCTAGATTTTTGCTATCGTTTTAGACGGAAATTAGTATTTTCCATGATCAATACGTATATTTTATCCCTTTGAAAAGCCAAAGGCAAGAGCCTGCGCAACATTTTGTAGATTAGCACATAAGCTTCTGCCTGTTATTAATATAAATTATTCAAAAAGCTGATAATTCGGGGCTATTTCTGAGGGACAAACTCCTCCCGGGTTTTCTCGGCTTCCTCCTCAGCCTCCAAGGCATATGCAGTCTCTATCTTTTTAAGCAGCTTTAGCAGATCCTCGCTCTGGCGGGGAGTTTTTTTGCAGCCGCTTAAGGATACCGCAAGCTTTCTTGCCTTTTCCTTGCTGTGAAGTCTTAAATACAAAAGTCCCAGATACAGCCCTGCCCACACTCTGATTTCGTTGCTCCTGCATTTAAGCAGAGCCTTAAAGCCCGACTTAGCCTCGTCGAAGTTGTGCTCGGCATATGCCAAAAGCGCTTTTGCAAAGTCAGCCTCAACGCTTCCTTTAAGCTTTTCGATAAACGGCTCGTCAAGCTCTAAGGCAAAGCGCGCGTTTTTAAGGTCGCCGGTGATGGTGAAAACGTATGCATAAAGAGCGTAGTAGCTGGCAGCGTCCTTAACGTCAAAATCATCGATATTGATATTTCTCAGAATCTCGAATGCGCTTTCATACCTTCTGCCGTCGCAGTATTCCTTTGCAAGACAGAGGTCGTTGGTGGAGGAAAAGACGCTTTTTTTGAGCTTGCGGCGCTTAGCCTCCAGAATATCGTAATAATCCTTGGAATATCCGGTTTTTTTAAGGACTTTTGCCGCCTTTCTGCGCTGTATTCTGTAAACATTCAGAACTATAACATAAATCAGATGGAAGAACAAAGCCACAGCCGCGCATACGCACGCAAGGCTTACTCCGAAGCTGAAATTATCTACAAGCCACGTGGGAAGCCCCTCCCCGCTTATGACCAGTCCGAAATTGAGGAACGGGAAAGCCGTATATAGCATGTCATCGTCAAGAAGCCCCAAAAACGGAGTGCAGACGATTATTCCGCAGAGGAACACCGCTATACAGGTCAGCCATATCCGAAGATTTTTAGCTTCAAGTCTTGCTTTTATCATATATATCCAACCACCTTGCAATGCAGAATCTTAATAATATTACTATTGTAACATATATTTTTTCAAATTACAACGGCTTTTTATGATTTTGCTACAAGATTATTTACCCATTTTCTCTTTTTCACGAGATAATATCCAAAGCAGCACTTTATGATGTTAGACATCTGCTCGCAGAACATTATTGCAACCACCGACATTCCCGGGGCATAGTGGGTCAGAGTGAACACCAAAACATAGTTTACGCACCATATCATAACGCTGTCGAAGACAAAGGTTATCATGGTCTTGCCGCCCGAGCGCATTGTGAAGTAGGCAGCGTTGGCAAACGCCTGAAGCGGCGTTCCCGCGGCAACGCACAGAATGAACTTTGTGGCAAGCGACCTTATCTCAGGGTCGGTGTTATACAGATGCGGGAAGAACGGGGATATCGCTGCTAAAAGCGCGCCCGTCACCGCACAGCTTGCAACAGATACGAATATCAGCTTGCGGTCGAGATCCACTGCCTTTTCGGTCTCCCCCGCTCCCAACGCCTGACCGACTATGATAGACACCGCAAGTCCCATCGAAAGGAAAACAACGTTGAACAGGTTTGAAACGGTGGTGGATATATTCTGCGCGCCGACGACCTCCAAGCCTCTTATCGAGTAGCACTGGGAGATTGCGGCTATTGCCATGCTCCATAAAGCCTCGTTTGCCAGAAGCGGCAGACCCTTTATTGTTATCTTTTTAACTACATCCTTTGGGATATACATACCCTTGTACAGCCCGACGGCGAATGGGTTGCGCTCCTTGTGTGTGTGAGTCCAGATGACTACTATTGCAAGCTCTACAAATCGGGATATTACCGTTGCAATAGCGGCACCGGCAGCTCCCAGCTCGGGGAAGCCGAATTTACCGAATATTAAAAGATAGTTAAAGCAGAGGTTTACAACAACCGCCGAAATTCCCGCAGCCATCGGCACAATAGTCTCGCCGGTTTCGCGCAGGGTTCCGGTGTAGGACTGTGACAGCGCAAACGGCAGCAGTCCGAACATCATGATATACATATACTCTGAGCCGTATTTAAGGGTTGCGACAGGGTCGCAGCCGGCGATTGAGGACTCGGATATGTAAAGCGAGACTAAATTCTCCCTGAAAAATGCGAAGATGATTATTCCAACAACGGCGGTTATGGTACATACTATCAGCTTGTAGCGGAAGGCATAGCGAACGCCCTTGTGATCGCCCTGACCGTAGTACTGGGCGGCGAATATTCCCGCTCCGGCAACCGCTCCGAAGATGATAAGATTGAAGACGAATATTATCTGGTTGGCAACCGAAACGCCGTTCATAGGGTCGGTTCCGGTGCGTCCCACCATTAAGTTATCCAGCAAGCCCACAAAGTTTGTTATGGCATTCTGGGCAATTATCGGCAGAACTATGCGAAGAAGCATCTTGTAAAAGCTTTTGTCGCCGATGTACTTTTGCTTGAAGCTCATTTTTTACTCTCCTTATTAATCTAAAACCATGTTTTTATCTATCAAGATGGTATTGTAACAAATTCGGCGGGAAAATGCAATAGCGCAAAGGGTAAGATTTATTGATTAATAGTGATACTTTACTATTAGCTTAAAAAACAGCGCGCGTATTGAGTTATATTTGTAGGAAATGTTAGTTGACTTTAGTTTGCTAACGTGGTAAAATATTATAGAATTATAGCAATGAAATTAAAATTTATGGAGGAAACATGGCAAACTTATTTGATGACAGCACAAAAGACCTCTTTGAGGCAATACTCACACTTAAAACAGTCGAGGAATGCGAAAGCTTTTTCAGCGACCTCTGCACCGTCAAGGAAATCAAGGAGACATCCCAGCGGTTTGAGGTTGCAAGGCTTCTTTCGGCGGGATACGTCTATTCCGACATCGCCGAAAAGACCGGCGCAAGCACTGCTACCATCAGCCGCGTAAACCGCTCCCTTAACTACGGCGAGGGCGGTTACAAAACGGCTATAGAAAGACTCGGAAAGCAAGACTCATAACTGAAAGGAACATTTTTAAAGTGATACGCACTCTTAAAAACAGTGAAATCGCCGTCCTGCGGCTTCGTTCTCTTTACGAAAGCAGGGGGTATATGCAGTTTAAAATGAGCAGGTTTGAGGAATACGACCTTTATGCCGCCAACAAAGACTTCCTTGCCGGCGAAGGTATAATCACCTTTACCGACCCTTCGGGCAGGCTTATGGCTTTAAAGCCGGACGTTACAATGTCCATAATCCGCAGCTGCAAGGACGGGGACGGTCTTACCGAAAAGCTTTACTACAGCGAAAACGTCTACAGAGTAATGGGCGGAACCCATCAGCTTAAGGAAATTATGCAGTCGGGGCTGGAATGTATAGGAGAGATCAACCTTTACAGCACCTGCGAGGTTATAAGCCTTGCCGCCAAGAGCTTAGAGCTTTTCGAGCGTCCTTACGTTCTGGACATATCCCATATGGGCATAGTTTCGGGACTTGTCGACGAATGCGCGCCGGACGAATCAGTCAAGCGAGAGCTTCTTCGGCGGATCGGCGCCAAGAATATCCACGAAATACGCGGGCTTATCGGCGATAAGGCGGACAGGCTTATAGCTCTTATGAACATAAATCCCAAGCCGGATAAAGGGCTTGCAGAGCTTGAAAAGCTTTGTAATACGCCCTCACTCAAAGCTGCATACAAAGAGCTGAAGGATATAATCACGGTTATAAGCGGGGCAGGTTTCCAGCCGGAAATACATCTTGATTTTTCGGTGGTTCAGGATTTGTCCTACTACAACGGAATAGTCTTTCAGGGCTTTATTGAGGGAATTCCCGAAAAAATCCTCACCGGCGGAAGATACGACCCTCTTTTAAAAAGGATAGGCAAGTCAAAGCAGGCAATCGGCTTTGGAATAGACGTTGACCTGTTGGAGCGCATAATGGACTCGCGCTCGGAGTTCGACGCTGACATCGCTTTGATATATAAACCGCAGGACGACGTGGGCGAGGTTATGCGCTACGCTGAAAAGCTGTCGCATGACGGCAAGCGGGTGGCAGTATCGACAAAAATATCAAGCAAGGCTAAATACCGCACGATTATAGCCTTCAGCGGTTCGGAGGCAGGCAATGAAGGATAAAATTCTTAACATAGCCCTGCCCAAAGGACGGCTAGGCGAAAAGGTATACAAAATATTTGAAGCCGCCGGCTTCGGCTGCGATGGGGTAACCGACCCTAAAACAAGAAAGCTGATATTTGAAAATCACGAGGCGGGCGTGTGCTACTTCTGGGTTAAGCCCTCGGACGTTGCAATTTACGTCGAGCGAGGAGCGGCTGATGTGGGAGTTGCCGGAAAGGACATACTTTTAGAGTACTCCCCCGATGTTTACGAGCTTTTCGACCTCGGCATAGGCAAATGCCGTATGTGCGTAGCGGCGAAAAAGGGCTTTCGCGACAGCACCGACAAGACCCTTACGGTTGCGACCAAGTTTCCGACCATTGCAAGCGGGTACTATCAGTCGAAATCGCGGAGCATAGACATAATCAAGCTGAACGGCTCAATCGAGCTTGCTCCGATATTGGGTCTCTCGGACGTCATAGTAGACATAGTCGAAACCGGAACCACCCTTAAGGAAAACAACCTTGAAGTTGTTGAAACGATTGTGGATATCTCAGCAAGGCTGATTGCAAACAAGGCAAGCACAAAGTTCAAGGGCGATGGCATCAAGGCACTGGTTGAAGCTCTTGAAAATCAAAAATAAGACATTTTGAAAGGAATGTTGACAAGTGATAAGAATATTTGAATACAGCAAAACGCCGGACGACGAGGTTTTTGCAAGAGGCTCGGACTCGGCAAACGTCGCGGGTATTGTCGCGGACATAATAGAAAACGTAAAAGCCAACAAGGATAAGGCTTTAAAGGAATACACCCTTAAATTCGACAAGGCAAAGCTTGATGACCTTGCGGTGAGCGATGAGGAAATAAACGAAGCTTTTGCAAGTTTAGAGCCGGAGTTTATAAGAGTGCTTAACGAAGCTGCCGAAAACATCCGCGCCTTCCACTCGCGCCAGCTGCGCAACTCGTTTGTTATTGCCGAAAAGGAAGGTGTTGTCTGCGGTCAGCGGATAATCCCGATTGAGAATGTGGGAATATACGTCCCCGGCGGAACCGCTCCGCTTTCTTCGACAGTGCTTATGGACAGTATCCCAGCCAAAATTGCGGGCTGCAAAAACATTGTAATGACAACTCCCCCGTCGGCGGACGGAAAAATCGACCCGTCCATCCTTGCCGCCGCCAAGATTGCGGGAGTGGATAAGATTTTCAAGGTGGGCGGAGCACAGGCAATAGCCGCGCTTGCTTACGGAACCGAGAGCATCCCCAAGGTGGATAAAATAGTAGGTCCCGGCAACGCATTCGTTGCGGAAGCCAAAAAGCAGGTTTATGGCATGGTGTCTATAGACATGATTGCCGGTCCGAGCGATATTTTGGTCGTGGCGGACGGCAAAAGCGATGTTAAAAACGTCGCGGCGGATATGCTTTCTCAGGCGGAGCACGACAAGCTTGCAACAGCTGTTTTGATAACCGATTCGATGGATTTGGCAACCAAGGTCGCCGCAGAAATCGAGGTTCAGCTTGAAGCCCTGCCGCGCAGGGAGATCGCACGCGTATCAATCGAGAATAACGGCAAAATCATCGTTGCTCCCAACCTCGACCTTGCTATTGAAGCTGCCAACAGGGTGGCTCCCGAGCATTTAGAGCTTGTTATGGACGACCCGTTCAAGTACCTCGGCATGGTCAAAAACGCCGGCTCGGTATTTATGGGAAGATACTGCCCCGAAGCTTTGGGAGACTATCTGAGCGGCGCCAACCACACCCTCCCCACCAACGGCACGGCGCGGTTCTCCTCACCGCTGTCGGTGGACGATTTTGTAAAGAAGACCCAGTACACCTACTATTCCAAGGAAGCTTTAGAGAAGGTATACAAGGATATCGCGCTGTTCGCGGAAAAAGAGGGTCTGCACGCCCACGCAAAAAGTGCAACCATAAGATTTGAAGATAAGGAAGACTAATCCATGAGCAGATTTCTTATAGGCGAGTATCAGTCGTTAGAGGAATACACCCCCGGCGAGCAGCCGAGGGACAGAAAATACATCAAGCTCAACACAAACGAATCCCCCTACCCGCCCTCCGACGGAGTGCTTAAGGCGGTAAATTCGTCTGAGGCGGCTTTGCTCCGGCTCTACCCCGACCCCACCTGCTCCGCCCTTAAAGAGGGTCTGGCGAGCTTGTTCGGACTTAAAAGCAAGAACGTGTTTGTAACAAACAGCTCGGACGACGTTTTAAACATGACGTTCACGGCGTTTGCGGGAAGAGAAAAGCCCGCTTACTACGCCGACATCACCTACGGCTTTTACAAGGTCTTTGCCGCGCTTCACGGCTGCAAGTCGGTTGTGTTTCCGCTGAAAGAGGGCTTTAAGCTAGACTACAGCGACTACACAAATCTTAAAGAGGGACTTATAGCGATAGCCAACCCCAACGCACCGACCGGTCTTGAAATCAGTCTTGACGAAATAAGAAAGATTTGCAAAAGCAGTCCCGACTGCGTTGTGCTTATAGATGAAGCCTATGTCAACTTCGGCGGGACGACCGCTATACCGCTTCTTTCCGAGTGCGAAAACCTTATCGTCTGCCGGACGTTTTCAAAGTCTGCTTCGATGGCTGGGGCGCGTCTGGGCTTTGCGCTTGCAAGCAGGGAGCTTACGGCGGATCTCGAAAAGATTAAGTACTCCACCAATCCATATTCTGTCAACCGCATAACCTTAGCCGCCGGAGAAGCCGCTGTCAAAGACGCCGACTACTACCGCGCAAACTGCGCAAAAATTATCTCAACAAGAGAGAAAACGGCAAAAGCTCTTAAGTGCATGGGCTTTGAAATGACCGATTCAAAGGCAAATTTCCTGTTTGCAAGATACCCTATGATGAGCGGAAAAGAGATTTTCGCGCGGCTTAAGGAATCGGGAATACTTGTAAGGCGGTTCGACCAAGCGGGAATCGAGGATTATTTGAGAATAACAGTAGGTTCGGAAAGCGAAATGGAAACGCTTGTAAATACACTTGAAAGGATAGTTGGCAAATGAGAACGGCTGAAATTACAAGAAAAACCGCCGAAACAGACATCAGCCTTATGCTGGATCTGGACGGCTCAGGAAAAAGCCTTATAAACACCGGCTGCGGCTTTTTGGATCATATGCTTAAGCTTTTAGCCGCCCATGCACGGTTCGACCTTGAAATCGTCTGCAACGGCGACATCGAGGTGGACTATCACCACTCGGTGGAGGATATAGGAATATGTCTTGGCAAGGCGATCAAGGAGG
>ENA-ORMR01000650-ORMR01000650.1-human-gut-metagenome-genome-assembly--contig:-NODE-650-length-32475-cov-5.459130_pt1 | contig 32475 bp, 30 predicted proteins | sample MGYA00242107_ERZ509003 | MGnify/ENA primary metagenome ERZ509003 (study PRJEB26280, sample SAMEA2338699) | human gut metagenome | biome: human gut; feature: human-associated habitat; material: faeces...
GCTTAGCAAGAATTGTTGCATTATTAGTCTCAATGCTTTCTATGATTTCCTGCATGGTTTCTTCCGGATTCGGCACATGTAAATATTCTAGCACACCATCTGATACCATGACAAGGAAATCTCCGTTATATAAGTCCTTTTCGCTTTTTTCCATATCCAGTTTATAAGACACGCCCACCGGAAGACTGGTGGAAATAAGACATTCCACTATGCCATTTCTCCGGATAAAGGTTGCCGCCGCTCCGATTTTATAAAAACGGCAGGTTCCGTCATATAAATCCAGTTCACTGATATCCACCGTGGAAAATAAATCCTCCTGCCCTTTCATCACCATGGCAGAATTCATCATGCGGGCTGCCGTTTCCACATCAAAGCCCGCCTCCAGAAATTTTTCCACCAGTTCAATGACCATTTCACTTTCCTTGCAGGCAAGACTTCCAGAACCCATGCCATCCGATAAGCACATGACCATTTTTCCACTTTCCGGCTCCAAAAAAGAAAAGTTATCCCCGGAAACGGCTGCTCCATCCTTTACCATCCTGGCTACGCCATAAATTGCCTGAAACCGCGGCTCTTCTTCATAGGTATAGAGGTTAACGCCTTTTCCAATCAGCGTCTTGGTATCCTTCTCCGGAATCATGCGCCGGTTCAGTGCTCCGGCTACTGCCTTTGTCAGTTCTCTCGTAGTGACACAGCCATCTTTTACCATGACTTTCATCACAAGCTGCCAGCGGCCGTTTTCCTTTTCCCAGAGCTGTTCATCAATCACTTTTATGCCCCGCTCCCTTGCCCGGTAAGCTATGTCCTGCAGATTTGACCGGCACTCTTCTGTAATATTTTTCTGCTTCTTTGCACAATCCTCCATGATATATGCCATGGCATCCAGCTGCTCGGCTATGACCTCACGGTTTTCTACCAGTCGGTTGTACCACGCCATATTTAAAGAAGCTTTTTCTGCTGCAATCATTGCATCATGGATACTTGTAGAGCCGCCCATAGCAATGTCCTCCTGCATTTTGTCAGCCGTAATATGAGCATTGTTGACAGCATTAAGGCTGTTTGAAAAAGCATTTCCCATGCTGGAAGCAAAATTTCCCAAGCCTGTCGGATCGGCTTTATCTTTTACAGGATAACTTTTGGCAGCATTCTCAAGAGCTTCTTCAAAAGCATTTTTGTCTATCTCAAACGAAGCCTGCCCTTTCAGATACTTGTTATAATCATCTATAGCATTAAGATTATAAGTCGTATTAAATTCACTTATCCCTGTTGTAAATTCCATTTAAAACCCCTTTTTATTTGTAGTTTCACTTTAAGGGAGACCTGTAGTTTTAATGTAAACTTGTAATATTTCGATTGTCTCCCGCCCCAATGTCTACGTACGTAGTACCTAAATGTTCATTGCGGTCTGCATCATTGTTTTAACGTTTTCTGCAACTGTTGCATTGGCTTCGTAAGCCTTAGATGCAGATATCATTCCGACCATTTCTTCCACAATATTTATATTTGGAAGATCAACATACCCTTCTTCATCAGCATCCGGATGAGATGGGTCATACACAGTTTTAACCCCGTTTTCGGCTTCATAAATTTCATCAACTCTTACTCCGCCTGTTATCAAACCATTATTTAAGGAAACATTTGCATTTATAAGCATGTTTCCTGTTCTCGGATCAAACTGAGCATCTGGATTATTTGCAGCAAAATTTGAATATCCGCGGTTAACAGCATCATCGTAAACAGTTCTGAAAGACACATCTTTTTTTACATAAACACCTTTTGAACCGTCTGGCTGACGTGTAGTATTTATATTTGCAATGTTACTTGCAACTGTGTCCATTTTAATTCTCTGAGCGGTCATTCCAGAACCGGCTATGTCAAAAATATTAAAACTCATAAGCTACTCTTTCTCTACTATTGTCCCTGGATTGCAGACGAAACTATTGAAAACTGTCTTCTTTCCAGATTTGATAAAACCATATACCTTGTACCTGTTTTCGACAAATCCATCATTTCACGTTCAAGTTCTACGTTGTTTCCATCAGAATTTGTTCCGCTGTAAATATCTGTAACCACCTGCGGGTTAAACTGCTCCATTGTATTCGCCTTCAAATAAGCTTTCTCCTGCTGCGTCGGTGTTCTATAAGTATGAACATCGCCTGTAAAAACATCTACCATTGGCGGTTTATACTCAATGCTATTCTGCCCTTTGATGTAATCCTTCAAATCCTCATTTTCAATAATTTCAGCAAGCTGGCTCTCGAATGCAACTTCCTGCCTTTGAAACCCCGGAGTCATAACGTTGGCAATATTGGAAGCTATCGCATGCTGTCTGCTCATAAGCCCATCCATACCTAGCTTTGTAATTTCAATTGTTCTATTGCTGATTAAATCCATTATTAACCTCTCACCCCGTCAACCAGACCTAACTTAATTAAAAATTCAGTATAATCATCGCCTGTATGCTCAAGTTTTAATTGCCCGAGCTGTTCTTCAATCGATTTTTTGCAGATGCTTAGCCCTAGACCTGAGCCGCCGCTTTTGGTTGTAAATCCTTTTTCAAAAATACGCTCAGGCTCGTTTATTTTTCCAGCGTTATTAATAATTCTAATTGCTGCAAACTCTCCCCTCTTCTCCGCCTTAATTTTAACATACTTACCATTTTCGTCACTCAAATTCTCTGTGCCAAAAGCCTCAACAGCATTCTTTACTAAATTAACCAGAACTGCTGTTAAACTATCTTCATCTGCCAGAACTTTTAAATTAGCCTTGCTCTCTACAATATACTCAATATTTTTGCATTCAAAGTATACTTTAGTCAAATCTTCTACAATTTTAATGATATTTTTTAAATCACACTGCTTTAGTTCTTTGCTCTGCGTTGACTTCAAAGCCAGAAGAGAATTGCCTGATATCTTCACTGCTCTTGAGATACAGTTCACTCCGTTTAAAATCGTTTCATCAGTTATTCCGTTCTTTTCACAGTACTTTCTTATAATTTCACCGTATAAATCGCATATGGAAAGCTGATTTTTTATCTCATGAGCAACTTCTCTAACTTCGGCAGAAGCTTCTGCCGGTTTAGCCTGAAACTCTGCAAATCCCAGCACTGCATCTTTCGCGGCTTCATCCATATTCTCAACCAGACGCCTGATAGAGGAATTTAAAAGTATGTTATCACGTCTGTCCGGTCTGAATTTTTCCTGAAACTGCCTGATATCAATTATTGAGTTTCTGTTTATAATATCCAGCGCCTCATCTTGAAGTTTTGAGTTCCAGATCGAATAATATCTAACATAGTTCTTGTTGTCAGTTTTGTTATCCCATATAAATATAGAAACAAATCTGTGTGTCATAACACATAGAAATTCGGTATCAGCCCAAACTCTTTCCCTCAAATTTTCACTCTCATCTGAAAAATTATAAGCTTCAATGTCTGAAAATTCTACCCGTTTTATTAATCCGGCAAGTCCTGTTTGATTTATTATTCTATACAAAACGACGCCTGCTTCAGGATTATCAAGCAAAGGTTCTAAGACAGCACGAATTGCACATCTCAAGATTTGTTTTGTTATAAACTTATTATCCTGAGATTCAATCAAACCCTTTAAATAATTTTGCTGTCTTACAATCTTTTTCATAGCCTGAACCTTACACTGCAAGTTTAACCTTTTTTGTTAAAAAGCCATTGTTTATAGCGTATAGAACGGCCTGTGTTCTATCATTAACCTGTAACTTTTGGAAAATATTGTTTACATGGGTTTTTACAGTTGTTTCTGATATGAATAATTTGTTGGCAACGCCTTTATACGTAATACCCTGTGTTAATAACTCCAAAACTTCTTCTTCTCTCTGAGTCAGGTAATTAAGCAGATTTTCTTCTTCTTCAGCAGCATCCTTCTTCTCTGCTTCTTCTCTAAATGTCTGCTGAAAGTATTCAAAAAATCTTGAAGATAATGCAAGCGGAAGATAAATTTTTCCATTTAACACTTCTTCTATTGCATAAATTAATTGAGCTGATGCCATAGTTTTAAGTACATAACCTTTAGCTCCTATTTTCATAGCTCTAAAGATTAAATCAGCATCATCATATCCTGATAACGCTAAAACTTTAGTATCCAAATCAAGTTTAGCGATTTCCATAATACCTTGCAAGCCATCACGTTCCGGCATATTCATATCCAGAAGAACAACATCAGGCTGATATTTCTTAATTAAATTAAGCCCGACAGTAACATTAGTTGCAATTCCAACTACGTCAAAAGTGCCTTCTAGATTCAAAAGCTCCCTAATTCCTGCTAAGTGCTCATAATTGTCATCAATAAGCAGCACCTTTGATTTCTTCTTAAACTCTCGTCTCATACTCTCTTCTCCCCTATCATGTAAATTTAGTATTTTTTATTCGTTATTACACTATATATATTACCTCCTTATAGAGGAGATTTTCATCAATATGATGATTGATTTTACAGCGTTTGAGGTAGATTGATAGATATAGACCATATGGTCAATAAAATCGCTGAATATCAGTAATAACAATATTTTAAGATTATGAATCAACTCAAAATATAGAGCATACAGTGTAGATGAAATGGAGGATACAAGCAAAACACAGATAGTACAAAGAGAGTAGGTGATAAATATATCAAAAAAAAAGAGCGGATTTAGATTTCCGCTCTTTTTATATAGTGTTAAAAATATTAGTTATCGAATGCCCATCTAGCAGCTGCACCGTTTGGAACTGCAAAACCGCCTCTTAATCTTACACCAAATTGGTCTTTGATTACACGTCTTGCTTTAACAGTACAATCTGTTGCTGTATCATTCTGAGCTGCATTGTTCAACATACCAGCATTACCTGCACAGTTAGATAATAAGTTAGGACCTTTAGCACCGTTTGTATCATATATTACAGAAATACCGTAAACTAAACCATCTGATTGCATTTTATTAACAGTTGCATTTGTAACTAAAGTTGTAGCGTCATTTTTAAATGCAATAGCTGAACCATCTCTAAAGAACATAACATAGTTGCTTGCACCGTTGTTAACAGCTTTTGCCTGATTTGTTGTAGTACCGGTTAACTGATAATCGATTGTTGTACGGTTTGCTAACAAACCATATAAAGATTGAGATTCAGTGTTGTTAGTTGAGGTTTCATTAAAAGAACCATAGTCAAACCCTGCAATAGCTGAATTCATCTGAGCTGCTTCAGTTAGAGTGTTAATACCTTTTTTCAAAGCTGTTCTTGCTTGTTGTTCCTGAGTGTTTGTCATCAATGCAGGAAGTGTTAACGTAGCAACAACACCAATAATGGCCAAGGTGATTAAAACTTCCGCAAGAGTAAAACCGTTCTTCTTCATCATAATATTCCTTTCTCTTCTTATATTTATGTGAAATTTTTCTTCTTACATCTATATCTATTTTAACAAACTTAGATAATCGTGTCAATATAATATTCAATAAAGATTAAAAACTATGCAAGAACTTCAAATTTATCCGCACGGGTCCTGATTAATGATATTGCAGCCTGAGAATTTAAAAAGTTCAATGCCCCCATAAAGCTTTGTTTATTACTTAAACCACTCCTTGCTTCCTGCATAGTGGATGCAATTGCAGCACTTGTAATCTGCTCATTTATTATGCGGCTCTGCCCGTTCACACGCAATTTTGGCTCCTTTATCGGAAACCCGATTGCATTATCTTCTTCTTTTGTGACAGTCTGAACTTCTGAAGGAGCATGATTTTCTTCCGCCGAAGAAGTATTAATAATCTTTGAAAAAGGATTATCCTTACTAACAAAAGAATCTCTGGCCAAATCCATTACATCTGTCTGAACCTCGTCGCTCATGCCTTTTGAACGCTCTTGAACACGTCTAAAAATCATGTCTTTAAGGGCATCTGCTTCACTTTTATTAACAATTGAATCAAATTTGTAAGCCATAATTATCCTCGTTATATATATAAAAACATAAATGTAAAGAAAATTGACAATTTTATATATAATTAATATATATTTGTTACATAAGTTAATATTTTGCTTTTTTGCAGTTTTTCTGAGTATGACTGGCTTATATGCAAATAACTTAAAGAATTGTCCGGATATTTATGTAAATTTATTGACGGTATTATTTGTATTTTTCTTGGTTTTAGTGTACAATGAAATTGCTATTTATATTTCGGCTAGTGTAAAATCTTAACAGGAAGGATAATAACCGACCTGTTTTCTTTTGGAGGTAAATGGTGTTGGGTTTGGTGTGAGAGCTACTAATCCAGCCTTATTGAAACTACCTCCAAGCTTATCCACTCCTCGGCAATATATTTTTTCCAGCTACTTAATATAATGATTGTACGATGTCTAAATCAAAGTACAAAAAAAGGGATATTTACACACTTATTATAATGGCACAACATGGAGAATCCAAGGCTCTTGAAGAGCTTGTAAGACGTGTGCAGAAAAATATATTCGCTATGTTCAGCTATCTGACTGACAGGAGGCAGGATATTGCTGACTTAACGCAAGAAGCGCTTCTTAAGATGGCGCGAAATATAGCATCATTGAAAGATCCTGCGCGTTTCAAACCATGGCTTAATCAAATTGTTACAAATATTTTTTATGATTATGTAAAAAAACATGCTCGTGATAAAAAAATTGATTTAGACAACGACAAACTTCTTGAAATTAAAGACAAAATTGGGTGCGAACCGGGAGAAAAATGCCTGTTTGCTGAAATGGAAAAATTAATCAAAGCTGCTTTATTAAATCTTCCTGAAAATTTGAGAATCGTTATTGTATTAAGAGAGTACGAAGGTTTAAGCTACGAAGACATATCAAAAATTACCAACACCGCGCTCGGGACTGTTAAGTCAAGAATTTCGAGAGCTAGAATTAAACTTCAGGAAGAACTGAAGGAGTTTATATAAGGGATAAGTTATACATATAAAGGAGTAATACAACATGGAAATAACATGTGCACAGATGGATGTTCTACTCTCTTTTTACATAGAAGGAGATTTGAGCAAGGCTTTAAAAATCAAAGTTGAAGAACATTTAAAAAATTGCTCATCCTGCAGAGCAAAATATAATATTGTAAAAGGCATGCTTGATGATTTAAAATCATCGGTTGATGATAAGGAAGAAATTTGTTCGGCAAATTCAAACAGCCAGTACCGAATTTTTCAGAATAACCTGTCTGCATATATAGACAATGAACTTCCGTCAGATGAGAGTATTAAAATAAAAAAATATACGATAAATAATAAAAAAGCTAGAAAAGAGCTAGAAGATACTTATAATATCCGACGCTTGATGAGTGAATCATTTAATAAAACAAAGATGGATGCCCGGCAGGACTTTTCAAGAAACGTAATAAGGCAGTTAAATCCAAATGAAGAATATAATTTTTCTTTTCACCCTGTCATAAAATTAGCAATCGCATTTGTAATGACTGTCCTTGTATTATCAGCAATAATTGTCTTTTCTTTGACATTTTCATAAAAAAAACGGGCTCTTTATGAGCCCGAATTTTTATTTTTACTAACCTTCTTGAGGAACTTCTTCTGCTTCCGGTTTAGAACCTTCTTTTCTTTCAAACACAATCTTATCATCTTGAAGTTTCAGTAAGATTGTATCACCAGGCTTGTATGCATTTGTAAGAATTTCTTCCGCAAGCTGGTCTTCAATCTTTTTCTGGATTAACCTTCTTAGCGGTCTTGCACCGTATGCCTCGTTATAACCATCTTTTGCAAGATAATCTTTTACCTCATCTGTAACTTCTATAGAGAGTTCACGTTCTGATAGACGTTTGAACAAGTCTTTCATCATCAAGTCAACGATTTCACGGATTTCTTCCTTGCTCAGATGTGAGAATACGATAATATCATCAATACGGTTTAAGAATTCAGGTCTGAATGCCTTTTTCAATTCTTCGTTAACTGTTTCTTTTAATTTCTCGTATTTATCTTTCTTAGCGTCATCAGCAGTAGAGAACCCGAGTTTGCCCTGAGTTGTAATCATGCTTGCACCGACGTTTGAAGTCATAATAATTACAGTATTTTTGAAATTAATATGTCTTCCTTTTGCATCTGTCAGACGTCCGTCATCAAGAATCTGGAGCATTATATTAAATACGTCCGGATGGGCTTTTTCGATTTCATCAAAAAGAATAACTGAATAAGGTTTCTTTCTAACGAGTTCTGAAAGGTGTCCGCCGTCATCGTAACCTACATACCCTGGAGGTGAGCCGATAAGTTTTGCAGTAGAATGTTTTTCCATAAATTCTGACATATCTACTCTTATCATATTATCTTCGCTGCCAAAAATAGCTTCTGCTAAAGCTTTTGCAAGTTCTGTTTTACCAACACCGGTAGGACCGGAGAAGATAAAGCTTCCAATAGGTCTGTTCGGAGATTTTAAACCAACTCTTGCGCGTCTAATTGCTTTTGATATAGCAGTTACAGCGTCGCTCTGTCCGATTACTCTTGCGTGAAGTGTATCTTCAAGCTTTAATAATCTTTCAGACTCTCCTTCTGTAAGTTTTGTTACTGGAACGCCTGTCATTGTAGCAATAACTTCTGCAACATCTTCTTCTGTCACAGTCGGCTTATTAGCATCGTTTTGACGCCTCCATTCTTCAGAAACTTCACGAATACGATCTTTCATGTTAGCTTCATCATCACGCAAAGCAGATGCTCTTTCAAACTCTTGATTTCTTATAGCATCTTCTTTTTCCTTGATAATTTCTCTCAATTCTTTATCAAGTTCTTTACCTTCAGGAGAAAGTGTACAGACTTTTAATCTGACCTTAGAACTTGCTTCGTCAATTACATCAATTGCTTTATCCGGCAAAAATCTGTCATTGATATATTTGCTTGATAATTTTGTTGCAGCAACAATCGCTTCATCAGAGATATTAAGGTTATGATGTTCCTCGTATTTTGGTTTCAAACCTCTGATAATTTCAATTGTTTCATCAATTGACGGTTCTTCAATAATTACAGGCTGGAATCTTCTTTCAAGAGCAGAGTCTTTTTCAATATACTTTCTGTACTCATCAGAAGTTGTAGCACCGATTACCTGAATTTCGCCTCTGGAAAGAGCCGGTTTCAAAATATTAGCAGCATCAATAGCACCTTCCGCAGCACCAGCTCCGATAAGTGTATGCATTTCATCAATAACAAGAATTACATTTCCTGCCTGACGGATTTCGTCCATAATCTTTTTAAGACGTTCTTCAAATTCACCTCTATACTTAGTACCTGCAATTAAAAGCCCCATATCAAGCTGAATAATCTTTTTATTTTCAAGAATATCAGGAACTTCATTATTAACAATTCTGATTGCAAGTCCTTCTGCTACTGCAGTTTTACCAACCCCCGGTTCACCTAACAGCACCGGATTATTTTTAGTTCTTCTTGCAAGAATTTGTATAACACGTTCAATTTCTTTTTCTCTGCCCACAACAGGGTCAAGACGCTGTTCGGAAGCAGCTTGTGTTAAATCAGTTCCAAACTCATCAAGACTTGGAGTTTTTACCTTGCTTGCCTGAGAAGACGATGATGAACTGCCAACCCCCGCCCCTGAAGTTTGAGGTTTTGAATCTCCAAGCATCTTAACAACGTTGCTTCTTACTTTATTTAAATCAACACCGAGATTTTCAAGCACTCTTGCGGCAACACCTTCTCCCTCACGGATTAAGCCTAGCAGCAGGTGTTCTGTGCCTATATAATTATGGCCGAGTTGTCTGGCTTCATCCCAGGATAACTCCAGAACTCTTTTTGCTCTTGGAGTGAACGGAATTTCGACAGCTACGAAACCAGAGCCTCTTCCGATTATTTTTTCAACTTCAATTCTTGCATCTTTGAGATTAACTCCCATTGATTTAAGAGTTTTTGCTGCAATACCTGTACCTTCTCCAATTAGTCCGAGCAAAACCTGTTCGGTACCTACAAAATTATGTCCAAGGCGTCTGGCTTCTTCCTGAGCCAGCATAATAACTTTTATCGCCTTTTCAGTAAAACGTTCGAACATTAAAAAAATTCCTCTTCTTATAAATATATTTATCTTAGTATATATTACAAAAAAAGTGCACTTTTTTCAAGGGGGGAAGGAAACAACAAGCAGGGCAATTTTTCAAACGAAAAATACTTTATATATTTAATGGGGAAATAATTGATGGCTGAACATAACTATACAGATACTGCTATAGGTATCGGCGCCGGATATGCTGTAAAAAAATATTCAGAACAAATTTTGAAAAAACCTTACAGCATATATTTGAAAGACTATCGCAAAAAGTTTTTTAACGATGCCGAAAACCAGATATTTAAACAAAAAGGCTTTGAAACTTTTACAAAATTGGGTTTGGATAAACAAGGCATCACACTGATTGATATTAATCCGGCAAACTGCGATGCAGAATTTGCGAAACTCAAATTCAAAGGCAAACTATCTGACTACAAAAAAGCTGCGGACGGCAAGCAGGCTTTTTTTCATCCCGCAGCAGAATGTATAGCTGTTAATTGCGACAAAAGAGCGAGTTCTATTTTTCACGAAATGGGGCACGTGCATAATTACACAGCTGCTGACTGGAAAAACAAATTATATAAAGTCAGGATGTTGTCTAAACCAGCAGCCTTTTTAGCCCTGACAGCAGGATTATGCACTGACAAAGACTCTTTCTTTAATGAGAATTGCGGGAAGCTGACATTTGCAGCACTTACACCGATTATTGCAGAAGAAGCTCTTGCAAGCAAAAACGGACAAAATATGGCAAAAAGTGTACTTCCTGCGAATTTGTTTAAAAAATTAAAAGCAATAAATGCCAGAAGCCTTGGCTCATACATATTTGGCGCAATTGCAACAAGTATAGCGGCAGCTTTTGCAGTTGATGTCAAAAACAGGATTGCACAACCTGCATAAATTATTTTATATTCGGAAAAGCATAAATTGTACCGTCAGTTCCGCGCCATTTCATATAGCCTGTTTTAGGTGTTTTATCTATGTCCACAACAGATACTAAGGCCCAGTTGCCGCGGATTACTGTTAGTTTGATTTGTTTTACAAATCTCAGCGTAGCAACATTTTGAGATAAATCCTCACTCTTTGCGTGAAGGGTTTCTATCTCATCAGGTGCGTCTTTCAAAATTCTTAACCCGTATTTTCTGCCATACATATTATAAAAACTCAGCCACGGCAGGAATTGAAACCTGTCTTCCGTCTGCACCCAGCCTTTTGCCCCTGTAATCTTATCATAAATAACTTCTACCCAGCCATCATCACCGATATCAGATACGTATAAAAAGCCCAGTTTTTTTTCATTAAGTAAAACAGCAAAAACATTATCCGGCATTGTATTCGGGTCATACGAAAAATCGAGTTTTTTTATAACCGCCGAATTAGCCTCTGGGTGAGAATACAATGTAATGTTCTCACCGGTTTGATACATACCTATTGCATTTTTAGGAATTGAATTCATATAAAACGGCATTGTATCCGCCAAAACCGGCATCATAAAAAACAAACATAATATAATTAAAATTTTTTTCATAAACCAATCTCCTTGATTAAAACAATCCTACAATCCGACCTTTTCGTCAAGTTTGAAATAATCAATCATACTATAGATAGAAACAAGTTCGTTATAAAACTGATTGACAGCCCCGGGTTTCTCAAGTGATTTGAACAGGCTTCCTACTTCGAAAAGGTTTTTGTTAGTACTTATTGCAAACATTATCTTATCTCCATAAAAAGAACATTTTGCCTTTTTAGCTCCGAATGCTGTGTTAAGATTTTGAAACCTTTCAATAAAAGCCGTTGTTAAAAGATACCGTGCTTCAACCTGATCAGAAGAATAAGCATTAAACTTTTTGCAGAACTTCGGATCTTCGAGCTTAACTTCATCAAGTCTTTCCTCATCTTTGTACAAAATTTTTGAGCCTCCCCAGCATATTAGTCCCAAAACCACAAAAGCTATAAGGCAGCCTGCCGGTTGTTCTATTAACATCTGTATTAAAGGCATTGATAACCCGAGCCATAAAAGCAGCCACGAATTTTTTGCTGTAAAATCACCCTTTGTAGCAATCATAGTCCGGTTTCTAATTATTTTATTCGATTTGAACTGTATTACAACTCCCTTAAAAACCGGTATACAGGTTCTGCTTTTTCCCGAGCCGCTTATCTGAAGCAGATTTGTTTCACAAATCTTAAACGGCACGCCTTTAAAGCTTCCGGAAAATTCATCATCAGTATATCTGGTATTAAAATTGGAAAATAATGCGCTTCTATTTAATTCCCAATCGTCTATAATATTTTTACCATTCTGCCATCGAATATCACCGAAAACCTCGAGTAATTTAGAAAGACAGTCCGACTTAATTTTCATTGCAAAATTTTTGATTTTTTTAGGTGCGATGAAAAGAAGCAAGATGCCAAGCGTCATAAATATCATCATTAATATTAAATATGCAATAACAAAATAATCACATGCAATAGCGTGGAAGATACTATCTGAAAGCAAAAGCATAAGAGGGAAATTACACAGCATCAATATTCCGGATATAATCTTAAACCAGAATTTTGCAAGCTCTTTTTTACGGAAAGCTTCATAACTCCTGAAAATCGGCGCAATCTTCGATTTGTAATTCTTATGAAATTCCAGTGTTCTTTGAAGATAACCTTTGTTTTTTGGCATAAAGCCTCCTTTGTTATAATCATCTGATAAAAATTTCCTACAATCCGGTCTTTTCATCAAGTTTGAAATAAGCTGCCATATCTAATACAGATGTCAATTCATTATAAAAAATATTAATTGCTTCCCTATCATCAGTAAATGCAGAATAAGCGTCAATTTCAAATAAATTTTTTGACAAACCTGATAAACTTTCGCTATCTAAAGCAAAGATTACTTTGTTTTTTAAAAAAGCACACGCTATATCTGTTGTCTTAAATGCTACTTTCAGTTTCCTAAAACGTTCCATAAAAGATGGAGTTATAAGATAACGGGCTTCTGTCTGATCAGAAGAATAAACATTATAATCTCTACAAAATTTTGGATCTTCTAAAGTTACAGGTTCCAACTTGAAAGAATGATGTCGGTCTGGTGCAAGCTTTGAAACAATAATTGTATGGCTTTCAAAAGATTTATTAGCCTCAAATGCAAGAATAATTCCCGTAAAGCCGATAAAACGGTTTATTGGGAATTTTGTTTCGCTCATTCGAAACTTGACACCTTGATATTCTCCAACGAATTCATCATCCGTAATCCTATACAATATAGGCGGGAAAAGCCCTGTTTCACAAATTTCAACTGTTTTAATGACTTCACAATTGTTATACCATTTTATATTACCGAATACCCTGAGCAGCTTGGACATACATTTCTTTTTGAAGAATAATTTTTTCTTTAATTCATTATTTTGTAGTTCTGCCCTCATAGGTTCCATAATGCTAGAGCCTAACAAGCACACAAGTACACTAACTATAACTAATATGATCGAATAGAATTTTTCTACAGAACCAGAACAAGCTAGCATAAACGTAATTAAACTTAGAAAGCATAGCGCAGCTCCCAAATAATCATAACGGTTTTTCTCATCTGCTTTTTCTTTTTGCTGCTTATAGCTTTTTAATATAGGAATAATTTCTTCTTCATAAATCTTATGAAATTCCAGTGTTCTGTTTAAATAACCTGATTTTTTGGACATCAAATATTACTCCCTAAAGCTTAATTCAGGCATAGCTTTCTTAAGGGCAGCTCTCACATTTGCCATCTGTGTTTCAATTGCTTCATCGGTCATTGTTGCATTCGCATCCTGCATTCTTATCCTGAACGCAACAGACTTGAAACCATCCTCAACATGTTCACCTTGATATACGTCAAAGACTTCACTTCCTGAGAATACCTTATTATCAACGCCTTTTTTAATAACCTTTTCAAGTTCATCCCACGATGTTTTCACAGGAACAATTACCGCTAAATCCCTCTGTACTTCCGGGAATGCAGGCAGCTTTTTAAATCTAGGTACTGTTTCATTAACCGCAGCAATCATCATATCCAAATCAAGTTTGAATATAAACGCATTCTGGTTTAATTTCAATTTACCTTTAAGTTCCGGATGCAATTCACCATAATATCCGATAATTTCAGGTTTTTTGCCCAGCATTGTTAATACAGCTGTTTTGTATGGGTGCAGACATTTGTGAGAATCTGCAAGAGGAGAATCAGCAAGAAGCGAGAATTTTATACGTCTTGAAAGCCCGAACTCTTCCAGAAGTTTATCAACAATACCTTTTACAGTATAGAAATCAACTTCTCCGGTCTGCTGCCAGAGCGAATTTTGAACATTTCCTGTAATGACGCCGGCAAGAACCTGAGTTTCTTTAACTCCTGAGAATTTTTCATCAGCAGCGCCGACTTTCACATAGCTTCTTCCGATTTCATAACCCCAAAAATTCTTTTGTCCGTTATCATAATTGTATTTCATACAGCTTAAAACACTCGGAATAAGGGATTGTCTAAGCATTGCAAAATCCTCTGAAGCAGGATTTTCTACAAAAACAGCTTTTTCCTTATCATAAGGGATATTAAACTGTTTCAAAAGAGGCTCGCCAATCAATGAAGAAGTCTGCATTTCATTTAAGCCTGCCGCACGCATAAGGTCATGAACTTTGTTTACGACGCGTTCTGCAACAGAAATTTCAGGAGTTCCTGCTCTGTTTGGAAGCGTCGGAGTTATTTTATCATAGCCGTTAATTCTTGCAATTTCTTCTATCAAGTCACATTCTCTTGTTACATCTCCGGCACGGAAAGAAGGAACTTGAACCTTACATGCAATCTCGTTTTTGCCAAGAATAGTAAATCCTAGTTTTTCTAAGATAGAAAGGCATTTTGTAGGTTCAATTTCGCAGCCCAAAACTCTCTTAATCTGCGGATATCTCAAAGTTATTTCTATCGGTTCAAGCTTGTTTACACCTGTTTCACACATACCTTCAAACTTAGCATCAGCATACTTTTCCATTAATTCAACTGCTCTCAAAAGCCCCGGTTTGACAGCTTCTATATCAACTCCTCTTTCAAATCTGGCACAGGCATCTGATTTATATCCTACACTTCTTGAACTTTTTCTGTTTGCCTGAGGAGTAAAATAAGCAGCTTCAAGCGCAATATTTTTCGAATTATCATCAATTTCAGAGTTAGCACCGCCGAAAACTCCGCCCAGACATACCGGCTCTTTTTCCGTTGCAATAACCACTGTATCGTGGTTAAGTTGTCTTTCTACCTCATCAAGAGTTACAAGCGTTTCACCCTCTTCAGCACGTCTTACGCAAAGATACCCATTTAGTTTATCCAGGTCAAATGCATGCAGCGGCGTGCCATATTCAAGCATTACATAGTTTGTAATGTCAACAACATTATTAATTGCTCTGACTCCGGACGCAATCAATCTTTTTTGCATCCAATCAGGTGAAGGCTTAATTGCAATATTTTTCAAAACACCGATTGAATAGTATTTACACACATCACTATCTTTAATCTCAACTTTAAAATCTGCCATAGAAGTGTCATGTTGCGCATATTCAAATTTAAGCGGTCTGTTAAATAAAGCAGAAAGTTCTCTTGCAATACCTATTACAGAAACCTGATCACCTCTGTTTGCAGTCGGAGCAGTATGCAAAATATAATCCTTTTCAAAACCAAGAACATCTTCAACATTGAGTCCAAGGCCGACATTAGGGAAAATTCTATTCAAAACTAATATACCGTCTTCTTCCTGATAATTTCTATCAGAAACACCGAGTTCATCATCAGAGCAAAGCATACCTTGAGATTCAACACCTCTGATTACAGCCGGAGTAAGTTCAAACTGCTCACCGGATTTTCTGTCAAGAACTTTGCTTCCAACAGAAGCATACGGTATAACCTGTCCAACTTCAATATTTTGTGCACCGCAAACAACAGTTTTTAGACCGGAACCGGTATTTACGGTAACCAGATGCAAGTGGTCGCTGTTTGGATGATTGTCTATTTTTTCTATTCTTGCTGTTATTATATTTGTAAACTTAGGTCTTACTTCTTCAATTTCTTCTACTTCTAACCCGCTCATAGTAAGCTCATGAGCTATCTGTTTAACATCTAAATCTTTTAAATCTACTAATTCATTCAACCAGTTTAATGAAACTTGCATACTTTCCTACCTCTCTATTTGTTTAGTTAAATTATACACTAAAGATAGCAATTTTTTTATTTTTGAGTTTTAATTAAAATGTGTAGTATATTGTGGAGAATAAAATGATTAGGGTAAATAGTTTAAGCTGTATTAATTTTGTAACAAAACCGGCATTTAAAGCTGAAAAAAAAGAAGATGAAAAGACACCGGCACCAATAGAAAATCTTAACGGAACAGAGGCCCTCGCGGCTTACAACATAGCTCTGCAGCCGCTTGAAGCGAAAGTTCCAACGGCAGTAGAGGGAGAAAAGATTTATACACCGGAAGGAAAACTCCATTCTATAGTTAATGAAGATGATGATAAAATAACTATTTACACGCCTTATGAAGATGATGAAAATTCCATTGAAAAAATTATAACAAAGGATAAAAAGACAGGAAAAGTTATTCTAGAACAGAACAACGACAGAGATGACAATGAAATATCCATAATAGAATATTCTCCTGAAACAGGAAAAGAATTACGCTATACAAGTTATGAAAACGGAAAATTGAAGTATGCATCTAAAACTGAATATAATAAAGACGAAGAAAATACTCAAAGTTATTCCGACTGGAATAAGAGTTTTTCTGTTTCAAAGCAGAAAGGTGATGTATACAGCCAAGTTGTTGTTGACAAAGACAAACAGTTAAAAGAAGTAACTCATCACAAACACGTTAAAAATAAAGAGATAGAAACTCATGCAGAATTTTATAACGGCGGAATGTATAAATTAAGCAAAAAAGTGGAAATTATCATCCCGAACGGTTTTGGCCGTGAGAAATTGAATGATTCCGAATTAAAACCTGCAGAAAAATTTGAAGTTACAGATGAGCTGAAAAACACCGAAGGAGATAAAAAATTTTACTCAAACGGTGCACCTGCTGAGATAACAAACCAGGAGTTAAGTATAAAGTTTAACCCTGACGGCACACTATCAAAGTTAAAAATGCCTGATAAGACAATATCTTATGAAGATGATATACAGGTAATTGAAGAAAATTTGGGTGAAAATAAAACAAAGACAACGTATTATTACCAAAACGGGAATTATCGTGTAAATATTCAGGATAATGACAAATTCAAAGAATTTGGATTTGATAAAAATAATAAACCTACAAGCTACAGAGAAGGAACCGTGAACGACGAAGACGAACAAGAAGCTCAATTATCTTTGTATTTTTCAAAAATTGCAGTTCCATCCTGTAGATTTTTATTGGCGTATTCACCATTTATATCAAATATAATCTGTCCAACAGGATATTTAGGTATATCGTCTTTTGTGAGAGGTTTTAATCTTTCTTCAAAACGTTCATTTGCTGATTTTAAATTGAGTGGAGCTTTTTGAGATAATTTTTCTGTTGCTTCTATGATTTTTTTTACTGTATTCGATTTTCCTGTACGAGTCATTCCAAAGAGTGCAGTTCTTTTGCCTAAAATATCTTTTGTATGAACGTATACTTTTGCGTCACCAGTAGATATCTTTGTCGATTGAACAGTTTTACTCGAGCTATATCTCACTTTGCCAATAGGAAATGTTGCATCTGGATTTAGTGGTGTTGCATCATCGGGATTATTTACAACAAATTCTAGGTATTCATTTGTTATTTTATAAACTTTATAATAATGCGCAGAAAAAAAATTCTCTACATCTGCTCCAAATTCAATTTTACCATTTTCATTTTTGTAGAAAGTTCCTAAAATAGAACATTCAATGCCAGAAAAGCTAAACTCGAAACGTGTAAAATCATCTAATGCATTACCTTTTGATTTCGTGGTAGTGATATCAACATCTTCCTTGTAAAATTCAATTTTAGAGGTTATTAAGTCACTGTCACTTGGAATTGCACATGGCTTTATAGCTCTTAATAATATAGCTTCTTCACTTTGAACAGTGTTAAAAGGGTTGTTGTAAAATGCAAGCATTAGACATCCTTGAGGGACGCCTCCTGATTTATACTTCCAATCATCACAAGTAAGTAGGTTGGCTTTTTTATAGTCTAGATAAAATGGATAACCTACAAAATTATCTGCTAAAGTTGCTACTTGAAAAATATCTGTTTCCGCGATCTTCTCAAGTCTATTTTTTATGTTTTCTTCCATTGCTAGTTTCTTTTAAAGATGAGTTTAATTCCGGTTCACTAAATCTGAGAATGGCTTGTTTGATGTAATTTTCTTTTACTTCAAAAGATATCCATTTTCTTTTTAATTTTTCAGCGCAATATCCTGTTGTGTTGCTTCCTGAAAACGGATCTAATACGAGATCATCCTCATCAGTGAGAAAATTAATGAAAAAATTAATTAACCCACCATTCATTCGAGCTGGATGAGGTGTTATATTTTTTTTTCTGCAAGTTTTCAAAAAGTAATCATTCGAGTTCGTATTTGAGAAACTCAGAACGCTATGAGGGAGTCTGACTTTTCTTTTTTCATCAACAGATTCCATTTCAAAAAAATTATGAGAAATGCTCCCTCCATGATCTTTTAAAAAACCTGATTCACTAATATTATGTTCAGAAGGGCGCTTTCCTGCATTGTATTTCCCTTTCTTTAAAAGTTGTTCCATACTTTTGCTATATGGTCGTAATACTTTAGTATTATCCGCTTTGGGATAATCATTTTTCGCCAACCACCACACATGAGTATAGCTATCTACTGTTCTTATACGATTTACAGTTACCCATTGAGCTGGCGATGGTAGTTTAGATGGATTATAGCATATAAATTCTTGTATTAACCTTAAATTTGCAGTGGGATGCTTTACTAATCCAAATAAACATTCTAAATGTAACAGAGACTGAACAGGTCTTTCAGGTTCCCACGCATTCCCTATTTCTATAACAAGAGAACCATCATCGGCCAGCAAATCTGAAAAAATTGGAGCAAGGTCAGTAAACCACTTCAAGTATTCATCTCCCTTTTCATTGCCATATTGCTTCTTATTGTTAAGTGGGAAAGGGGGAGATGTGACAATTAAATTCACTTTTCCTTTTAGCTTGTTTAAATATTTCTTGCTCTTGAGTAATTCTATGGAATTACCTTGAATTAGAGAACCTAATTCTGATTTAAAAAATTTTACTATATTCTTTTGCTCTTCCATTTTGTCACTATTTACATTCAGAAAAATGAATTTATATAGATTAGCTGTATCTTTTCAACTAAATTCACTTTTGTCTTATCCCACATTCTCTTATTATCATATTTAACGCCTTGTTTTAAAAATAATAAAAATATCATTCAAAAACTCTCTGTCTATCATCTTTTCCTCCATATTAGAAAAAAAACTATTTTTTGTATTTCCTACAACAAAATCTCGAATAGGCTGTTGCACATTAATTTGATATTCCATATGTTGGTGGTCAGCACCATATAAAGCAACTGCGAAATATAAGCTTATATCGTAGTCTTTTTTCAAATACCTCATCAGTTCATCGATATACAGATAGACAGGAAAGGTGCCATTTTCTGCGTATTCAGGAGAAAGTACTATATAAAAGTCTTTTCGGATAGTCGCTATTATGCTATCTGCTTTTAAGTGAATTTTTTTTTTGCGAACAGCTTGTTTTGATGGGTCAAAAACGTTTTTTAACTCATCAAAAGTAAATGAAAACCTGCCTTTAAATCGAATACTAAGCAGACAATCATCAATATACTCATGTTTTTTTCTCTTTTCCAATTCGTAAATAATTAGCACAAATGTACGAAATGTGTTCGTAATCGCAAATTATTTATTATGAAAGATACAGAATTTATCAAGAATACGTCCAAGTAAACGACTGAAAGGCATAGGAAGATAAAGATCCCAATATCAACGCATATATTTTCCTTTTTATTCTTGTTAAACACTTCTCCTATGGGAAGATTGCATAAAGCAATGTTTTTAGAAGATTTACTCTTATTGTAAGCGAAAAGGAAGAAATCTTCTAAAACCCGAAGGGCTTGGCATTTCCGTTTCAGACTTGGAATATACCTTGTTTCACAAATATAAAATGGATTATTACCACTTAAAGCCTCGTTGGGACTTCTTCTTTTTTCTTTTCACGGGGATTTGTTGTTCATCATTACTGTTAGGTTCAGGAGTAAGCAAACTTAATGCAGAAGATAATCCCAAATCTGGAAGATTAAAACTTTGCTTATTTTCAGTATTGTTTAAAAGGTTATCGGCTTGTTTATATATAACCTTGTTTTCAACCTGTTCGTCCTGCTTATCTGCATACAACCCTGTTTTTTTACTGGCAATCTGTCGTTCCTGCATACTGAGTTGGTCGGAGATACTGCCATTCTTCATCGCGTTATAATATTTAAAAGATTCGGTTAGTTGTTTATCATAGTTGAATAACCTGTCAAATCCTAGTTCTGCTTGTTGAAATAAGTCTTTTCTATCAAAACCGCCTTTAACAGTTCCTTTCTTAGTATTCTTATGGTTGGTAAGTGGGGATAGTTTTTTCTTATTAGATTGATCTTTTCGACTTACTATCAAATGAGAGTGTGTATTTAGTCATTGTCTGAACGGCTACGGCCAATATGAATCTTACCATAGAATTTTATATCCGAAGCGGATAATTCTTTGTTGAAGTTCTTGGCATATTCAGGAATAAATACCTCACGAATATACCGTTTCATAGCTTTGGCTTGTTCCTGCTCTGTATTACCCATCACCTGGAGTTCTTTTTCCGATGGGCTGGCATGGATAGCATAAAACTTAGCATCTGTCTTTAGGAGTTGCTCTATATTGGTATCTATATCTTTTATAACCTTTGATTTATAGATATTATCCTCTGTAAGATTGAAAAAGCCTTCGGTATAGATACCCTTTTCCATTCGTTCTAAATCTTCGTGTTCCATGTAATTAGCTAGCTGTCAGTATTTTCCAGAATTATTATATGTTCCGTTTGATGGTGGAGCAAAGTCTATGTGCATAATCCTATGTTTTTATCAAATTATTGATTTCGGCTTTTAGGTTCTCTTTCCGTTTGCTATCCATAACCCCACAAGCAGAAAGTTCCGAATAGAGTTATATTAGGTGAAACAACTTTTTATAATTCCGTTGGTGTATCTGGTAGAGAGTATTTATTTGTTTGGATTGGTTGTTTATTACATCGGCATGATTACAAAACTGCTCACTTAGTTTTTTAAGTACGGCTGTTTGTCTTTCCAGACTGGCTTCCAGTTGAGAGAGAATAATAGTTTCTAAAGTTTTGCCGATAGCATCGAAACGCAAAGCGATAGAATTTGTAGCCCGTATTATGGGATTCAGTTATTCTTCTTCGTAGTGACGAATGAAACGGATAATATCATCTTGTCTCTTATTTATTTTCGCCAGTTTTGATTTTACAGGTTCCGGTGCTTCGGATGGGTTGATATGTGCCTTGTCTATATATCCGAACGCCAGTTTTACAATTTCACTCTTTTTCAGTGAATAGCGTTTGCATATTTTCTCTACCAAAGCTGCTGTTTTCTTGTCTATGGAAATGGTAGTGAATATCGTTTTTCGACTACTATTTGGCATGGTAATTACTTTTTTATAGAAATATGAATAGATAATACCTGATAATAAGCGTTGCAAAGAAAATGCTTATTACAGGCGTCATTACGAGGTTGTGTCAAAACGTTGGCACAACCTCAACAATTGTTGGTAAGTTCCTGATTTATAGATAGCCTTTATTTTTACTTTCTTCGGCAATAGCTTTGCGAAGTGTATCTAAAAAATCAGTTACTTTAGATGGCTTGCGCTTTATGACGCTTTCGTGTTTCTTGTGAACATCTCCTAATTTGATATTAAAGAGGTGTTCAAATGCTCTCCCAATTTCTGTTAATGGTGATTTTGTTCCAGCATGGGTTACTACTCTTTGTGATAGGAATAGTCCACTAATCAACTCCATGATTTCAACTAGGTTGGTATTGTCGGTCAAATAGAGTGGTGAAGGTGGAAGGCTGTTTATTCTATTTTGAAATTGGCTGGGGTACTGAATTTTTAGATTCAGCAGTTCTATTTCTGCGGTAATAGTAGCCTGTACCTTTTGTATGAACAGCTTTTTAAGCGTATTTTTTCCCCTGCCCGTAAAGAGGTATTGTTTCAAGTAAAGCTATCTCGATACGGGTAGCTGCAAGAATTCGATAAGTAGTTGAATAATCATTTCCATTACTTATAGTTCTAATCTGTTCAACAAATTCGCCATAGGCTTCTTGCATTTCATTATTAGTTACTTCTTGTGAGGTTTCAGAGAATAGTCCAAACATCCTCATGTTTAACAATACATTCATAAGCATAATTTTAATGGTAAGTATTATATAGAAAGACTTAACGTCTGATTTCATGCTTTTATGTTACCAATAAATATCCATTATGCCAGAAAATACTAAAATCAATCTACGAATATGAATCTAAACTAAATGAGCTTTTTTCTTTAGAAAAGAATGAAGTGATTTGATAGAACTAAACACATATCCTTGATTTTCCTTTTCTAATTTCTTCATTTTTGAGAGTGAGGCTATCCATGCAGCAGATAAGCATTGTATTCCAACTTTACTACAAGCGGTAATATCGGAAAATTCATCTCCAACATATACCATTTCTGCTGGTTGGATATTATATTTTGACATTAGTTCCGTCATTGATTCCGCTTTTGTGTTTCTATCTGGCGATCCGATTGAAATACTATCAAAAAGAGCTTCCATTTCAAAATGGTGAAGCGTAATATCACAACTCCTTTGACCTTTACCTGTTATTAAAGATACAATAATTGAGTTCTTCTTCAATTCTGTTATCAATTCTCTTATCCCCGCAAATGGTTGAATGTAGACTGTGTGCATTTCTTTGTATTTCACATAAAAATCAATCAGAGCTTTTTCTCAATCTTCTGAAACGACCTCTTTAATCATTCCCTCTTCATTAAGTCCGAATGTTTTCACAATATCATCTTCTGACAATATTTTTGATGCATAGGGAGATACTGCCTGCTTAAAGGCTTCGATACACATTGGGATTGTATCGGCAATTGTACCATCCAAATCAAAAGCGACCAATTTTATCATAGTTTCTTAGTTTGATTGATTTGACGTATCACTTTACATGGATTTCCAACAGCTAAACTATTTGCCGGAATATCTTTTGTAACAACACTACCTGCTCCAATTACACTACCGTACTCAATTGTTATTCCGGGAAGGATTATTACACCTCCACCAATCCAGCATCCATTCTCAATTGTAATAGGCAAAGCGTAAGTGCGGCGAACTCGTTTTATTCCATCTTCTGTTTCAACAGGCGCTAGCCGTTCATCTAAATCAATAGGGTGAGTTGCTGTATAAAGCTGAACATTAGGGGCAATAAGAACATTACTTCCGATAGTGATTTTATTACAATCCACAAAGGTACAACTGGTATTTACAGTAACATTATTCCCTATATGTATATTGCAGCCATAATCACAAATAAATGGACTGGCAACCGAAACTTTCATTCCGATACTACCTAGCATCTTTTTTAGCAAGCTGTGTTTCTCTTCTTTATCCTCATAAGGTAATGAATTATATTTCATCAATAACTTATGTGTTCGGGTTTTTAAATCCAAGAAAACTTGGTTATGACAATCATACCATTCACCAGCCAGACATTTTTCCATTTCTGTTTTCATAATTGTTACGTTTATAAGATTGAAACTATTTCGGTTATATCTTTTTCTGTTTCTTGCTGAATAACGTTGTTTTGATAGTTCTAAAAAGTTCATAAGTAATCTAATTTTGATTTGTGGCAAAGTTATACCTATTTTGTTTCAATTATAGGTATATGTTTTCGTTATATTGGTATAATTCCGCTTTATGTGTTATATTTGAGGTATGAAAAAAGAAAATCTTCATCAACCATTTGAGATCAGCTTTAACGAGCATAATGAATCGTTATTAACTGAGCATGAGCATACTTTTTTTGAACTAGTCTACATCTTAACAGGAACAGGTATTCAATGGATTAACAATAATATGTTCCCATATCATGATGGACACTTGTTCTTGATAACTCCAAATGATTCTCATTCCTTTGAGATTCACACAACTACAAAATTCATTAACATCAAGTTTAATGACATCTATATACATTCAGCCATATTTGGTTCAGAGAATATCCAAAGATTAGAATTTATTTTGCAACATGCAAATCATCAACCGGGTTGCATCCTTAGAAATAAGGTGGATAAGTTATTAGTGAAACCAATGATTGAAGCAATTATTCGGGAATATGTAAATAGGAATCTGTATAGTAAAGAGATTATCACGCAGTTGATAAATACTATAATTATTGTTGTGGCAAGAAATATAGCTATGTTTTTACCTCAACAAGTCGATGAATGTTCAGATGATAAGTCTCTCGATATTCTTCAATATATCCAAGCAAATATCTATCAAACAGGTATAATTAGAGCAAAAGAAATCAGTCAGCATTTTGGTATATCTGAAAGTTACTTGGGACGTTATATAAAAAAGCACACCAACGAAACAATGCAGCAATACATATTAAGCTATAAACTGAAATTGGTCGAAAGCAGATTGTTACATAGTCAAATGAGAATAAGTGAGATTGCCGAGGAACTAGGATTTACCGATGAAAGCCATTTGAGTAAATTTTTTAAGAAATACAAGGGATGTAGTCCTTCAAGTTTCAGAAAAAGTAATAATATACTTGAAACAGATGTTTCTTGCTATCTGTCAGAAAAAAGAAATCCCTGATAATGTTTGATTATCAGGGATTTTCTTAAATTACTCTTTTGATTTTCAGTGATCCAGCTGGGGCTTTCACCGTAGCGGTCTATATCTTTGATTTATAAGCTCTTGTAAACCTTAAAAAATTGTACCGTAACGAATTAGTAACGATTTATAGGAACGCTTGTTGTCAGTGAGAGGCATTCGTTTGTCAGCCGTTCTCTGATGCCGCAAAGATAGAGCATTACTTTTTATTTTCCAAACATTTGATTATTAAATCTTTAAAAAAAGATCCCTAGTGCAAGGGGCGAACCTATATATATGGATAGGTTTGCCCCTTGCACCGGGCGGATGTTGCATCAGTCCTACAGCCTTTCCGTCCGCCTCGATACCGCCGTTTATGTGAAGTGGTTCCCCCTCCTTTTTCGCTGAACCGAAAAAATCATGGTGTAGTACACGTATAGTATCCCATGCGCTGCCTTTTATTGTTATTCTTTTGCAGCAAACATTAAAAATTAAGTTTGTTATGGAAGTTATTACATTTGAAAGTGAAGCGTATAAAGCGCTTGTAGGGAAGATTGAAAAAATCGCCGGGTATGTAGCCGAAGCGCAGCTGCCTTCGGAAGAAAAAAAGGAGACTTGGCTGGACAGCAACCAACTGGCGGAAGCTTTAGGGATCAGTACACGTACATTGCAACGCCTGAGGGATGAAAACCTGATCAGCTACTCCATGCTGCGTGGACGGTGTATGTACAAGCTGTCGGAGGTCGAACGCTGTCTGGAAGAGCGTACCATTCGGTGCAAGCCTCAAACATTGGAGGATTTTCGCAAGAACTACCTAACGAGAACCGGCAATGATAAGAAAGGATGATATACTGAAAATGACGGAAAAGGGCATTTCCGTATTCCGCTATTACCTGCCGGTGGACTTCAAGGTGGGAAAGAACTTCCTGAACCCTTTTTATAAGGATACGAAGGCTTCGTGCAATATTTATTACGAACGCAAGGCCGGTGTGTTTAAAATGAAGGATTTCGGGAACGAGGATTATTCAGGGGACTGCTTTGAACTGGTGGGCAGGCTGAACGGCCTTAGCTGCAAGGAGCCTAAAGAGTTTGTCGAGATCATGGAAATGATAAACCGCGATCTGCATTTGGGGCTGTCCGCACATGAGGAATATCATGTGAGCCATAGCAAAGTCCCCCAAAAGAGTGAAGTGGTATCGGAAGAACCGAAAGCGAAAAGCGTCCGGCCTTATACTGTCGTGCAAAAGCCCTTTACGGCTGCGGAACTTGCCTTTTGGGGTAAATCGGGAATCGGGGAAAATGTTCTGAAAGCGTACCGGACGGTATCGCTGAAGAAGTTCAGCAGCGAGAACCAGGAAAGGAAGCCTTTTTCCTGCATGACAAGCGTCGATGAACCGATGTTCGGATATATGGGGAAACAGCATATCAAGGTTTACCGTCCGTGTTCACAAATGCGGTTCCTGTACGCCGGTGATTTTGGCGACAACTACTGTTTCGGGCTGGAGCAGCTGCCGGCAAAGGGTGATCTGCTCTTTATCACAGGCGGGGAAAAGGATGTGATGAGCCTGGCGGCACACGGCTTCCATGCGATCTGTTTCAATTCGGAAACGGCTTTTATCCCTGCGGCTGTCATACACCGGCTTTCGTTCCGGTTCAAGCATATCATCCTCCTCTATGATGTGGACAGTACCGGACTGAAAAGCTCGGCGAAGCGTGAAGAGGAGCTGAAGGAATACGGGATTAAACGATTGTTGCTCCCGCTTGCCGGTACAAAGACGGAAAAGGATGTATCGGACTACTTCATGCTGGGGAACAGCCGTGAGGATTTGATAAAACTTTTTCTGGACTATCTGGAAACCTTATACAGTGAAACCATGTCGGCTTTGAAATCCTGCGAGGTGGATTTCAACAACCCGCCTCCCATTGCACAGATGATCGTATCGGTAAATGACGTGCCTCTCGGAACTCAAGGCAACCTGCTTTGTATCACCGGCGGAGAAGGCACGGGAAAAAGCAACTATGTGGCGGCACTGATTGCCGGTGCTATCCGTCCCACCGGAACGGATGTGGATGCGCTGGGCGTTACGCTCCACGAAAACAGCAGGAACAAGGCGGTACTGTTCTATGACACGGAACAGAGCGAAGTACAGCTGTATAAGAATATCAGCAACCTGCTGCGGCGATGCGGACGTGAGGCGATGCCGGAATGGTTCAAGGCGTATTGTCTTACGGGAATGAGCCGGAAAGAACGCCTGCTTTCCATTATCCAGAGCTTGGACAAGTACCATTATCAATACGGCGGTGTTCATCTGGTGGTGATAGACGGGATTGCGGATTTGATAAAATGCGCCAACGATGAAGCGGAGAGCATAGCCGTCGTGGAAGAACTGTACCGGCTGGCCGGTATCTACAAGACGTGTATCGTTACGGTACTGCATTTTATCCCCAACGGGCTGAAGCTGAGGGGACACTTGGGAAGCGAGTTGCAGCGGAAGGCTGCGGCAATCCTTTCCATAGAGAAGGACAGCGATCCGGCCATATCGGTGGTGAAGGCTCTGAAAGTAAGGGATGGAAGTCCGCTGGATGTGCCTATCATGCAGTTTTCGTGGGATAAGGAAAAGGCCATGCACGTCTATCTGGGCGAAAAGCCGAAAGAGGAAAAGGACAAGCGCAAAGAGGATGAGCTTGTAGCGGTGGCCAAAGAGGTATTCAGCCGGAGGCGCTTTGTTACTTATGTGGAGCTTGCGGAAGAAATCCAGTCGATACTGGAAGTGAAGGAACGTACGGCGAAAAGCTACATCAGGTTCATGCGTGAGAAAGAAATCATTCTGAAATCATCCGATAACCAGAGCTATTATGTTATCGGGAACTTTTAAGGAGGAAAGCGTATGTTAGTAGATAAAACGGAATTTGAAGCATGGATGGAACGTATCATGGGTGAGCTGTACCGCATCTCACGGAAGCTGGACAAGGCGGAAACGAGGGAAAAGCACCTGAACTACCTGAACGGAGAGCGTCTGTACGACAATCAGGAAGTATGCCTGTTGTTGCGCATCAGCAAACGCACGCTGCAACGATACCGGAATAACGGGGTGTTGAAGTTCTATTCGATATATCACAAGACATATTACAAGGAGTCGGACTTGCACGAGTTCATCCGCAACAACTTCGACGAGAACGAGATAAAACGGCAGGCACGTGAGGACAAACTGTCCGAGAGCTATCCGCTGCCGAAAGAATAAGTCCATGTTTTTGCTTTGTACCGGTGAAACTACTGCCGTGAGGCAGGAAATCCCAAACTGCGTATTGGTGTTTGTCATGGCAATGACTTCATACAGTTGTGAAACAGGATGAAGTTTCTTTTCTTGTTCGAATGGTGATACTTCAAAGGACAGCGGTCCGGAGGGGTATCATTTTTTATGTATGCACTTAAAAATATTCCAGTTTTGTGGCGTAAAAACTGGGCGTTTTTTTACCTTTGCAAAAACTGTCATTTATGAAATTAGGAATATTACACTTTACAGATTCTCACATAAAAAGTGCCACTGATTGGATTTTGAGTGAGTTTTCATCTCTTGTTGCTTCCGTCAAAACGATATATGAAGAATGTGATCGCATATATATAGTGTTTACAGGTGATGTTGTTTACTCTGGTAGTGAAGAAGAATATATTTTGGCTTCAAAGTTTTTGAATTCAATAAGAAGTTTACTTAAAACATTGTATAAAGATAAGGTCTATGAACAAATAATTTTTACTCCCGGAAATCATGATTGCAATTTCAATATGGATAGACAGGCGAGAAAAAATGCTATAAAAAATATGAATTATGATTATATTGGTGATGATAATAGTGTTATAGAACAATGTCTTATCGTGCAAGAACCTTTTTGGAATTTTGAAAGCTCGATTAATGGACAAGAAACCAAACCATGTATTTACAAGGAATATATAGATGATATACAAAAAGAGGTTGTTATTTTTCATTCTTTTAATACAGCTTGGATGTCTTCTATTAATGAAAATGTTGGTAGTCTTTTCTATCCTATAAAAAATATAGAAGAGACTATTAATACAAAAGCAACGATAAATATATCAGTTTTTCATCATCATTCATCTTGGTTAAATCCTAATACAGAAGAAAATAATAAGCATGAATTTTCCGAACTGATCAATAGCTTTTCTGATGTAGTTATTTATGGACATGAACATGAAAGGCAAGGAATGATTCATACGGACTTAAACACACATAAGGAGTGCTATATTTTTGCAGGAGAGGCATTACAAATGAATCAAGCAAAAAAAGTTCATTCAGGTTTTCAAGTGTTCATCATAAACACAGAAAATAGGATTGGATTTAATTATCCATTTCATTGGAATGGAACTATCTACTCACAACAGGAGGAACAAAAGTTTTCATTAAAAGAAATAGGACATAACAATCTTGATTTTCATTCAAATCAGGCCTTCTTGTCTTCTTTGAATGATATGAAACTGCCTTTATTTTTCAATGATGATAAAAAAATCAAATTGAAAGATATATTTATATATCCTGACATTGAGAAAACCAATGATTTAAAGAAAGAATTATATGAGAATTATGTTGACAGTTCTATTTTTATAGGGAGTTCAAATTACAAAGTAGTATTGCTTGAAGGAGAAAATCAATCTGGTAAATCCAGCTTGATTAATATGATGTATCTTGACTCTATTTTACATCAAAAATTCCCATTGTTGATTAATGGGAAATGCTTTAAGAAGATGGAAATAGATAAACCTTTAGAAAAAGCCTTTATAGAACAATATGAAAATAAATCATTTGAAGAATATAGTCAATATTCTAACGAATGTAAGATATTGTTTATAGATAATCTTAATTCGGCAGAGTTGAATAATAAATCAATCTTAGAATTATTAAAAAAGCTCGAGAATCGTTTTTCGAGAATTATCATTACAACTTCTTCTATATATAATATTATTTCTGTTTTAGAATCTACCACTAAAGATGTTTTTTGTGGTAAGATACTACCCCTTGGTCACAAGAAAAGAAATAAATTAATAGAAAATTATCATCGTTTAAATGAGGAAAATCCATATAGTATTACAGAACAGATTTTTTTAGAAAAAACAAAAGATTCATATGAACAAGTTCAAACTTTTTTGGGAGATAAATTAATACCTTCCTATCCTATATTTGTATTATCCATTCTTCAATCAATGAATTTAGTAAAACCTAACAATTATGAACAAACTTCATATGGATATTGCTATCAGTCTTTAATACATTTCGCTTTAGCGGCAAAGGCTAAAATCAAAAATGAAGATATTGATACTTATATAAATTATTTGTCAGAATTAGCATTTTCTTTGTTTGATAAAAAGAAAAAATCGTTGTCTGATATTGAATTTCAAGAGTTTCATAAAAATTATTCAGCTAATTATATAGCACCTTCTTTTACCGAAGTGAGGGATAAACTATTAGGATCCGGTCTTCTTGTCTATGATGAAGATGAATGGTTTCATTTTGGCTATAATTATATTTTCTATTTTCTTGTTGCCCAAAAGATTGCAACAATATTAACAGAAGAAAAAGGAAGGAAAATAATACAATATTTATGTAAAAATATACAGGTTGATAAATATGCTAATATTCTGATTTTTGTTGCACATCATTCAAAAGATTCATTTTTAATAGATGAAACAATATTAGCATCAATGATTCCATTTGATGATATTGAGCCTATAACCCTTGAAAGGAATGGTTCATTTAATGAATTAATAAAAGATATTATTCAGGAATTTAAAGATGATATTATCCGATCTAATACAGATCCCATACAGGAACGTGAGAAAAGCTTAGAAAGTAGGGATAAGTTAGAATTGCAGATGAAAGATAATACTTACGAAGAAGATTATCAAAATATGCCTTCTGAAATTATATCTTTCTATCAAGCTGTTAGATCATTGGAAATTGTAGGACAAATTATTAAAAATAGGAAAGGTTCTATTTCAAAACAAAAGTTACATGAAATGATAAAGGAGTTGTATCTAACTGCTTTTAGAACTATAGGTTTTTTGGGGAAAATAGTCAAAAGCACTAAAGAAGAATTGACTATTTCTATTCAGAGTAAAGTTGAAAAGGCTGATTCTAAATCAGAAATTGCTGAAAGAATAAATTTATTCTTTCAATTAATGTCTTTTAATTTTTGCTTGGGTATTTTCTCAAAGGTGATCAATTCAGTAGGGAATAGAGATCTTAAACCTATTTTTGATGATGTAGCAAATGAATTGAATACTCCTGCTGCGAAACTAATATCATTTTCAATAAAGACGTGCTATGGGAAATTATCAATACCCGAGTTAAGATTATTATATAAAGAGTTTGAGAATAATCCTGTGGCATTAAGAATACTAAAAGCACGTGTTAAATCATATTTGTACAATAATTATGTAAAATATGATGAAAGACAAAGAATAGCAAGTACTTTAAAAATGTCATTAATACAACCTCGTGGTAATAATCTTATTAGCAGGACATAACTATTGAAGAAAGACGGTAATGATAAAGGAAATTCGACAAAGAATTGAAAATTTTGAGTCTGATTATGTTTTTACATATCAAGATTTAAATTTGTCTCCAGAACGGAGTGAAAGAGTTATCAAAATCTTAAATCGCTTAGTAGCTGAAGGTATTATTGCCAAAATCTCAAAAGGACGCTTCTATAAACCTAAAAAAAGTGTTTTTGGAATGCTAAAGCCTAAGTTAGAAGAAGTTGTAAAAGACTTTCTTGAGAAGGATGGAGAAGTTATTGGTTATATGACTGGATACTTAGCTTTTAATCGATTAGGATTGACTACACAAGTGCCGAATATCATCCAAATTGGCACAAATGTACGTAAAAACAAAACGGTAAGAGGAATGTTCACGATTAGTTTCGTGATTCAGTCTAATCCCATAACAAAGGAAAATATACCTTTATTGCAGCTATTGGATGCCATTAAGTTTATAAAAGAGATACCGGATACAACTACCAGCCAATCATGTAAGTGTATAATGACTATTATTCAGAATTTGAATAAAAAAGATAGGGATGAGCTACTTATACTTGCAAAAAAATATCCTCCAATGGTGCGTGCTTTACTTGGAGCGATGGTTGAGAACATATACGGTACAAACAAAGCATTGCCATTATGGAATACACTAAATCCTCTTACTTTATACAATGTAAAGATAGATAAGCAAGTATTACCCGAAGTGAGAAAATGGAGAATTCAGTAATTATAATTGGAAAGAATAATATATAGCGACCTTATGAATAAAGAACAATTTACATTCTATATAGATGAAAGCTGTCATTTAGAACATGATCATTTTCCTGTCATGTGTATTGGTTATATAAAGGTGCCAAAGGAGCAGACTGAAGAAATGAAACAATGCATAAAAGCGATTAAGCGAGGGCATAATATTTTACATGAGATAAAATGGAATACAATCAGTAACACCCATATTGATATGTATAAAGAACTTATAGATTACTTTTTTGACTCAAAC
>ENA-ORMR01000662-ORMR01000662.1-human-gut-metagenome-genome-assembly--contig:-NODE-662-length-32138-cov-4.014587_pt1 | contig 32138 bp, 25 predicted proteins | sample MGYA00242107_ERZ509003 | MGnify/ENA primary metagenome ERZ509003 (study PRJEB26280, sample SAMEA2338699) | human gut metagenome | biome: human gut; feature: human-associated habitat; material: faeces...
TGATGAGCATACCTTGCAGATGCGTGTGTGGGAGCGCGGTTCCGGCGAGACACTTGCCTGTGGAACCGGAGCCTGCGCAACTGCCGGAGCTGCTGCAACAACAGGAGTTCCTGTCACAACTTCCTTACGAATTGTAATTGCCTGTTCGCCGTCTTCAAGAGAAATCTCTGTTAAAGAAGAGTCCGACAAAACTTTAGCAAGTTTTTCAATGTATTCAATATCAAATTTCATTAGTTTGCCTTTCTGTTTGAGTAAAAAGTGAGAAGTGAAACGTGAAAAGTCCTTTACGTGATTTAATTTATCTTTCGCGATTCACAAATCACAGACTTATGCTCTGTCCAAGTATTCGTTAGTTCTTGTATCAACACGGATTACATCTCCGTTAGAAATGAAGAACGGAACGTTAACCATAGCTCCGGTTTCAAGTTTAGCAGGTTTTGTACCGCCTTGAGCAGTGTTTCCTTTTTCAGCCGGAGGTGTGTCAACAACTTCAAGTTCAACGTGCGCCGGAATGTCAACACCAATAATTCTTGAATCATGCATCAATACTTGAACATTCATATTTTCTTTCAAATATTTAAGCCCGTCGCCGATTTGGCTTTCAGATAAGTGAAGCTGGTCGTAAGTTTCGTTATCCATCATTACGTAATCTGCACCTTCTTTGTATAAATATTGCATTTCACGTCTGTCAAGAGTTGCTTTGCCTACTTTTTCGCCGGCTCTAAATGTTTTTTCAATAACCTGTCCGGTTTCGACGTTTTTAAGTTTTGAACGTACAAAAGCTGCGCCTTTGCCGGGTTTTACATGTAAAAATTCAACAACAGACCATAAGCCGTTGTCCAATTGAAGCGTCAAGCCTGTTTTTAAATCGTTTACTGAAATCATATTTTTCCCCTTTTTAAAAGTATAATCATCTATTGTATCTTGATGTTAGCACAAAAGTTTGAAACTTCAAATATTTGTAACAATTTTAATTAACAATCCGATTAAAATTTCAAGTTTTGTATGTTTTTGGATTTATTTTTACAAAAAGATTTACAACAGTAATTCATTATGTTAATATAAACATAAACGTTAAAAATCAAAATAGAATAAAGAGAGTAGGATAGAATGGTTGATATTGTGAATAATGGTTACGAGGCTTTAATTTCAGCAATTGCTGCGGCATTTTTTGCCCAGGTGATTAAGTTTATTATTTTTACAATACAATCACGCAAGATAAATTTTAAAATTTTTACAACAACCGGCGGAATGCCGAGTTCTCATTCTGCTGGTGTTATGAGTCTGGCAACTTCTGTAGGGTTAATCGGCGGATTTGATTCACTGACATTTGCAGTTGCTTTCGGCTTTGCTCTTATTACAATGTATGATGCCGCAGGCGTCCGCCGTGCTGCCGGAAAAACTGCTGCCTGTTTGAACAGAATGATGGAGGATTTTTACAAGCATGATGTTCAATCAATTGGCGGAAAGTTAAAAGAACTATTAGGCCATACTCCTTTTGAAGTTATTATGGGTGCGGTTTTCGGTGTTCTTTTCGCATACAGTTTCCACCAATATTTAATCGGCTAAATCTGCTTGCCTTTTTTTATTTTCCATGTAATAATGTAACCGTTGAGGGTTTATAGAGCAAAATCTATATCCGAAGTTTCTACCCTTAGGAAAGAAAGAGATTCTCCAAGATAGATGGGTGTTGAAGAATTCAATTACAAATATATAAAAGATAATGCAAGTGCCGGAAGCTGGAGGCGCGGTTACGAATACCATTTAAAAGATATGGTATTTGATAATTACCCTGAAAAAAACTTTTATATGGCAAAAGTTAAAGGTAATTTTCAGGATTTTTATAAAACCGACCTGATTTTTAAAAAGAACAAAGTTGAAGCGCGCTGTAATTGCCCGTTAAAAGAAGAATGGTGCAAACACGCTGTTGCGGTTGCATTAAAGGCAATTGACGAGCATGCTTATGAAGACTGGCTTGAAACAAAATTCGGAATTGAACCGAATTTCCCTGATGAAAACACTGCACTCACCGAGCCGCCGCAGGGAAATTACATTTTTCACTTCAATTCAAAGCGCAAGGCAAACTTTTTCTCAATCCTTGTTATGTCAAGAGAAACGGGTAAAGTTGTAAGACAAATTGAGCCGATTCTGCGAGCCTTGATAGAAGCACAAAAGCAGGACAAGTCTTTTGAACTCAATAACTCACAAAAGGTTGAAGTTGCGATATTTCAGCAGCTTTTGACGATTTCCAGACAGGATAAAAAAGCCGGCTGGTATGATATCCCGATTACAAAATTCGGTCCGATGTTCAACCTTCTTTCAAAAGCCGATGAGGTTTTGGATGAAAAGACAAAAGACCGCCTGAAATTTACTGATGAGGAATGGAAACTTAAATTATACGTAAACACCGGCGCACAAGGCACAATTTTACTTTCTCTTGAGTGGATTCGTCCGGACAAAGACGATGTTATTCCGTTTGAAGAAGTAAGATATTTTTCAAGACATTTGAAATGGGGAAGATATAAAAATTTGATTTTCCCGACAAATGTTGCAATGCAGGTTCTTCCGCAAAATTTAATAAAGTCAACTTTCACGGATTTAAAAGATTCAGAAGGCGGAAAATTTATTTATGAAGAACTGCCTAAGCTTAGAGAAGTTATGGACGTCGAAATTGCCGAAAATATCAGCAAATTAATGCTTGAAGAACGTCCGCCGCTCAACATTGTGACGCTCGGAATTGATTATGACCAATCCTTGAAAGCAACTTTGGAATTTGAATATGACGGGGTAAAAGTTCCGTTTTCAAAAACAGCCGAAAAAACTCCGTATATTACAATCAAAAAACCGGGCGAAGATTTGGTTTACTGGATTAAAAGAAATTACCAGCACGAAGTCGAAGCTTATCATATGCTTTTGGCGTGTAAATTCGTACCGATGCAGACAAATAATCTTGCGCTTGAAAAAGAAAACGCAATTGATTTTTACAATTACTACATCAAGCAGGCAGGAGACGGCTGGAGATTTGAAGAAAAAGACGATATGAATTTCTTCAAACTTATGGAGGATCCGTTCAGACTTTGCGCGAAAATCGATTTCAGCGAAGACGCCTCAGACAGCTTTGATATTACGCTTTACGGTCAGGTTGGTGAGGAAATTATTTCGTTCAGCGATATTTATGACACAATTCAGAGCGGCGAAAAATACAGCCGTATCAGAAGTTTGGGGTTTGTAGAATTCCCGGCTCAAAATATTTATGCAATGATGCGTGCCTTCAACTCCTTTGATGTTTACCGCAATGCTGATGATAAATTTACCGTAAAAACTTACCGTGCAGGCTTGATTACAGAGTTGAAAAACCTTGATGTCGAACTTGTTTTGAGTGAAGAGTTTGAAAAATTCTGGACGCAGATGTCTTCATTCTCAACGGCCGACGGGCATGATTTGCCGGAAAATATCAATGCAGAATTTCGTGAATACCAAATTAAAGGTTTTGGCTGGCTTTGGTTTATGTATAAATACGGGCTAAACGGAATTCTGGCGGATGATATGGGGCTTGGTAAAACATTACAGGCGCTTGCGGCAATCCAGAAAGCCAAAGAGGTTGACGGCCCTGCTCCGACACTTGTAATTTGTCCGACAACTGTTGTTTTCAACTGGGAATCTGAAATACAGAAGTTTGCACCGACATTAAGCTGTCTTAAACTAGCAGGAGTTGATAGAAAGAATTTCTTTAAAGAAATCCCGAATTACGATGTTGTAATAACAAGTTACGCGCTTGTCCGCCGCGACATTGATAAACTTCAAAAATACAATTTCAGATATGTAATTTTGGACGAATCGCAAAATATCAAAAATGCGCTTTCGCAAACCGCACAGGCTGTCAAAAAACTTAACGCAGACCACAAACTTGCGCTTTCCGGCACGCCGATTGAAAACAAGCTTGAAGAACTCTGGTCTGTCTTTGATTTTCTAATGCCGGGATTTCTGATGAGTATTTCGGAATTCAACTTCCGCTACGTCAACCCGATTATGGAGCGCGGCGACAAAACAGTTGAAAAACGTTTGAAATTGCAGATTTATCCGTTTATTTTGCGTCGTATGAAACGCGACGTTGCAAAAGATTTGCCGGATAAAGTCGAAAATATCGCATACTGCGAACTTACTGACGAGCAAAAGGACTTCTATCTTCAGGTTCTTGACAGCACCAAAGAAGAACTCTTCAAGTCAATTGAAGAAAACGGGCTTGAAAAAAGCAGACTTTCAATCTTCTCTGCACTTCTCAGACTTCGCCAAATCTGCTGCCATCCGCGGCTTTATGACAAAGAAAACGTTAAACATGTTATGTCTTCGGGCAAGTTTGAAAAACTTAAAGTTATGCTGGAAGAAATTATTTCGGAAGGCCACCGTGTTCTTTTATTCAGCCAATTTGTCAACATGCTGGATATTGTAAAAGGCTGGCTTGAACGCGAAGGCATTGATTACGAATATCTGACCGGAAAAACCAAAGACCGTCAGGCTGCTGTTGAAAGATTTAACAACAGTAACATTCCGATTTTCTTAATCAGCTTAAAAGCAGGCGGAACAGGCTTGAACCTAACCGGCGCAGACTATGTAATCCATTACGACCCATGGTGGAACCCTGCTGTTGAAGACCAGGCAACCGACCGTGCTTACCGTATCGGGCAGACTAAAAAAGTATTTGTTTACAGACTTATCACCAAAAATACGGTTGAAGAAAAAATCCAAAAACTCAAAACAGTTAAGAGAAACCTTGTTGACAGCGTAATTTCTGTTGACCGAAATATTGTAAAATCTCTTACAATGGATGACATCAGAGAAATTTTCTCTACAGATTAGTGGCTTAACAGCAGTTCTGTTTGTGATTGTCTAATTTCAAAAGCATATTTATAGTGAGAGCTTATGTAGGGGTATTATTAGCAAGTGATTTTATCTTAAGAAATCTTTCCAGTAACTTCCGTTACCGTCAGGGCTTGTATCAGAAAGCGCATAGTATGCGCAGGTGTATGTTGCAGTGTTTTGTGTGTAAGAACACATAGTTGACGGGTCTTGTAAATCCTCGCCATAACCTGTCAAATCGTCTCCAATGTAAGGAATTACTCCTTTCTTTTCGGTGAAGGCAAAAACAAACCAGTCATAACCGTATTTATTTGGTCCTTTTTTGCCGTTTGTATCCACGCAGATTTTCGGGCCTGTTTCGTATCCGACAAGGGGACCATTTAGCAGATTATCCATAACAAAAAACCTTCCTGAAATATCTGTCATGATTATGCTTTCATCACAGGGCTGTGAGGAGTTGTCCGAGCCGTTCAAAGCTGCGGGTATATAACCAAGAATGCGTTTATAAACATCTTTTCTTAACGTTTCTTCTCCTTCAAGCTCGTTTGTCGAACCTGCAGCCTGTGCATGGCCGTTAAAATATTTCATATATAATTTCAGTAATCCGGTTGCGTCGTAAGCTTGTTCTGTAGTTTCAGCATCAGGATTTGTAAGTATTTTACTGTATTCATGCACGGTGAAACCTTCCTGAGCTTCAAACATTTTGGCCGCGTTATTCAAGTCGCTGTAAGCTTTTAAAAATTGTGTGTGAAGAGCCTTTTTTTCATAATTTTTTATCAATTGAGGAATTGTGAGCGCTGCGATAATTCCGATTATTCCTAATGTTATCAAAACCTCTGCCATTGTAAAAGCGTTTTTAGTTTTTCTCATTGATATCTCCTATTAAGTAATATTATAGATTATTTATTGTTTTAAATAAAAATTCATTAAAAACAATAAATATATTCTCATATTAATCAAAAGATGTCAAGACGAATTAAAAAATATATAATTTTATTATGAGTGTAAGCGAGGATTTAAAGATATTATTGTTAAAAGAGAAAATGACCATCACGGAGCTTGCAGCGCTTGCTAGTCAAAAGTCCGGCAAGTCATATACTGTTTTTGGAATTTCACAAAAACTTGCCAGACGCTCAATGAAATACGATGAGCTGAAATTCCTAGCAGAAATCCTCGGTTACCGTATTAATTTCGAAAAAATTGAAGAATAAACTTATTCATATCTGAGCGCGTCAATAGGGTTTAAAAGCGAGGCTTTGTAAGCCGGGTAATATCCGAATAAAACTCCGATTGCGCCTGAAAATCCAAGCGATAAAAATATTGAAAATGCCTGGATTGAAATCGACATTCCGGCAAGCAGCTGTAAGATTTTTGAACCGGTTACGCCGATAAAAACTCCAATCAGCCCGCCGATTATTGAAAGCAGAAAGGATTCAATCAAAAATTGAACTCTTATGTCAGAAGCTTTTGCGCCGATTGCCATACGGATTCCGATTTCTTTTGTTCGTTCTGTTACAGAAACCAGCATAATGTTCATAATCCCGATTCCGCCGACCAAAAGCGAGACTGATGCGATAGCGCCTAATAAAAGCGACATTGTGCGTGCTGAAGATTTAATAGTTTCCTGCATTTCTGCAAGGTTGCGGATTTCAAAGTCATCCTCCTGATTTTTACCGATGTTGTGGCGGCGTCTTAAGATGTCTGTAATATCGCTTTCTGCAATACTTAAAGTTTCTTCACTCTGCGCTTTTATATTAATCATTTTGACTGTGCCGGGAAAGTCTGTTCCGAAAACTTTTTTCTGTGCTGTCGTAATCGGGATGAAAACCAAATCATCCTGATCCATTCCCATTCCGTTCTCGCCTTTCATCTTCAAAAGCCCGATAACTTTAAACGGAACATTTCCTATGCGGATTGTTTTATTAATCGGATCCATATCCCCAAAAAGTTCTGTTGCAACAGTGTTTCCGATAATTGCAACTTTCGTGCTGTTTTTCTGGTCTTCGGGAAGAAAGTTTCTGCCTTCAATTATTTCATAATTTCTTATGAAAAGATAATCTGCATTAGTTCCGGCTACTGTAGTTGACCAGTTCTGATTGCCGTAAGTAAGTTGTTTGGCTTCTGAAGAGTAAGGAGCGACCGCAAGCACTCCGTTTGCATTTGCTTCAATTGTTTCAGCATCTTTGAGTGTAAGTGTGGGTTTTGTACCTGACCCCATACGTACGCCGCCGGAAGTTGCAGAACTTGAGCGTATCATTAAAAGATTGCTTCCCATAGATTCCATATCTTTCGCAATTCTTTCGCTCGCGCCTGAACCTACCGCAAGCATTATGATTACTGCGCTTACGCCGATAATTATACCAAGAGAAGTCAGCATTGAGCGCATTTTGTTTATTTTAAGCGATACGACCGCCATTTTTAGTGTTGATTTGAAGTCTATCATTATTTGTCCTTTTATTTTAGTGAAATGTGAAATGTTCTTTACGGGGTAGTTTTTCAAACCCCTCACCCGCATTTCTAGCGCTCGCTGCCGTTCTCGCAGAACTGCTCCCTCTCACCACTTTGCTTCGCGTCGGGAAACAGGGTCACAAGACTCGTGCCTCGTATGTTCCCTTTGTTCCGCAAGGGGCGAGGGGTTTAATACGGAATTGTCGTGTGTTCATTAATCTCGTCTGAGACGATATTTCCATCTTTGAACCTGACAACACGCTTGCAGTATTGCGCAATGTCCGGTTCGTGAGTTACAAGAATTATAGTTTTACCCATGTTTTTGTTCAGGTTTACAAAGAATTCCATAACTTCAATACTTGTTTTTGTGTCTAAGTTTCCGGTCGGCTCGTCTGCAAGAATTAGCGGAGGGTCATTAACGATTGCACGTGCAATCGCAACACGCTGCTGCTGACCGCCTGACATTTGATTTGGCATATGGTCTTCTCTGTTCTCAAGGCCGACTATTTTCAGCGCCTGTTTTGCTCGAATTTCGCGCTCTTCTTCGGGAATACCTTTGTAAATCATCGGGAGTTCGACATTTTCTAATGCAGAAGTTCGGGCAATCAGGTTAAATCCCTGAAATACAAAACCCATTTTTAAATTTCTGACATCAGCGAGTTCGTCAGGATTAAGTGAAAACATGTCAATTCCGTCAAGAAAGTAGCTGCCGGAATTTGGTTTGTCCAGAGTTCCGAGCATGTTCATGAAAGTTGATTTACCGGAACCTGAGGTTCCCATGATTGCAACAAATTCGCCTTTTTCAACGGTTAATGACACACAGTTGAGCGCGTTGAAGCTGTCTTCACCGGTCTGATAGGTTTTTATTGCATTTTTAACTTCTATGAGTGACATTTCTTCCTTTGTTATGTTTTTCCGGATTAAAACATTCCCGGCCCGCGGCGGCGTTTGTTTCCTTTTGCCGTGCCGGATTTGCCTTTAATGCCTGTAATGATTCTTGCATCTTCTTTTACGTCTTTTGCGCGTATTTCTGTGAAATTGTCGTCGCTTGCGCCGATTTGAATGTCATGTCTTACGGGTTTGTTGTTTTCCAGAAGCCAGACTCCTTGGTTTTTATATTTTGTTCCGTCTGTTTTGGGTGTGAATTTTAACGCGATGTTTGGTGCGCAAAGTACGTTTTCGCGTTTGTTTGTAATTATTGAAACATTTGCTGTCATTCCGGGCTTAAGTTTCAAGTCATTGTTTTCAACATCAACTATAACAGAATAAGTTACGACGTTATTTGTATTTGTAGAGGCAAGTCGAACCTGTGTGACTTTTCCTGTAAAAATACTGTCTGCATAACCGTCAAGCGTGTAAGTTACGTCCTGTCCTTCTTTAACTTCACCAATATCAGCTTCGGATACATTAACTTCAATCTGCATTTTTGTTAAATCCTGAGCGATTGTAAAAAGTTCCGGCGCCTGAAAGCTTGCTGCAACCGGCTGGCCAAGGTCGATTTCACGTGAAATTACTGTTCCGTCTACGGGCGCAATAATTTTTGTATAGCCGAGGTTTGTCATTGCGGTTTTTAAAGAGGCTTGATATTGAGCAATTTGAGCGCGGGCTGCATTTATCTGAGCCAGGTCGGATTTGTAAGTGCTTTCCATCTGGTCTAGGTCGCTGCGCGGAACAAAGTTTTTTGCATAAAGATTTTTGTAGCGTTCGTACATTTTTCTATCATATTCTGTTGTTGCCTGAAGTTTTGCAAGGTTTGCCTGAGCGTTTGCGATTTGAGCCTGATTTTGCTGAACTGTTGCTTCAAAGTTTGCGGGGTCTATTTGTGCCATAAGCTGACCTTTCTTAACTTCGGAGTTGAAGTCAACATAAATTTCTTTAATCAGGCCTGATACGGTTGAACCGACGCTCACTGTGTTTACAGGGTTAATTGTTCCTGACGCTTCGACGATTTCTGTGATTGTGCAGCGTTTGAGGGGGCGCGTTTGATAATGAACCTTGTTTTTCAGATATACATATGTTGAGGCTCCTGCAATAATTATTACAAAAGCTAACGCTGTTATGATATATCGTTTTCTTATAAAAGTTTGTATTTTCATTAATCTTTATCCTCTATTGTGATTTTAACATCAGGTTTGAGCGCAATTGCCTGCTCAAGCTGTGCTCTCGCAACATTATAATTGTAAACCGCTTCAACATAAGATTGCTGTGCGTTGTTGTAATTAACTTTAGCATCTTGAAGTTCGATGTAATCGCCGATTCCGACAAAATATCTTCCGTCTGCAAGTTCAAGGTTTTCGAGCGTTTGGCGAACTTTTACTGCAAGCAGCGGAATTTGTTTTTCTAATTGTATCATGTCAATGTAAGCTGCCTGAACTTCAAAATATATGTTTTGTTTCAAAAGGTCAATTTCGTTTTGTGCAAGTTCCACCTGAATTTTTCCGGCATTGATTTCGCTTTTCTTGCTCATTATATTTACGGAACTTTTCAAATTAATTCCGAGTGAAAAAGAGTTCGTGCTGTTGGTGTCACGGAAACCATATCCTGCACTTCCGGTGATTTCCGGATAATATTCGCGTTTTATGTAAAGCAGAGATTGTTTCATTGCTTTGAGAGTGTTTTCGTAAGCTTTTAGGTCAGGCCGGTTTTTTATTGCAATGTCGACTGCCTCTTCAAATGTATGCGGAAAAGGTTTGAAATTGAAATTCTCCATCACATCAAGTTTTTCGACTGAAGATGTTAATGTCGCATCTGATACGTTCTGTGGGGGATTGCTTAGGTCTCTTTTCTCGGAGATTTTTGTAAGGTTTACCGGGATTTCGTTTCGTTTGAAGTTGAAGGTTTCTGTATTTTTGATTTCGTACTCGGGAGCGTATGCAATGTACATTGAATTGTTTAATTTTACCAGTGCATTCTGATAATTTTTTATTGACTGAACAAGAGTTACTTTTGAGTCGCTAAGGTAAACCTCAGAGTTTACAAGGTCGATTTTTGATTTAATTCCTCCATCAAAATAAGCTTTTGTTCTTTGATAGTTTCGTTCGTTAATCTGCACGTTTGCCCGGTTTACATCGACCGCTGCTTTTGCGGCCAAAACTCCGTAATAATTGTTTTTAACAGAATAAATTGTTGAAAGAACTGTGTTGTCAAAGTTGAATTCTGATGCAATCTGATTAAATTTTTGCATTCTTATTCTTGCATTTGTTTTCCCGAAATTCCAGATTAGCTGGCTTATTGAGGCTTCTGCGCTGTAGTAATTATTATTGATGTTTCTTATATTTGAGTGGTTGTCGTTGTAGTTGAAGCCTGTTCCGATGCCGATTGTCGGAAAATATGAGGCTTTTGCAATATTTACATCGGTTTTGCTCAAACGATAGTTGTATCTGGATTTTTTAACGGAAGGGCTGTTTTTCAGCGCAATTTCAATGCAGTCTTCAAGAGAAAGCACCATTCCCTTTTGGACTGCGGCAACTTCTGCACTGAAACATGGCGTAAATGATATTAATAAGCTTGTAACTATAAAGACGGCTTTTATTTTTATTGAAAATTTCAAACGAAAACAATCCTCAAATATATACCTTCATCTACATAACGATTTTAGTATATTATTTGTTCATTTTAATCATTTAGAAATATTAAATTATTGTTATTTTAAGCAGATTCTTTAAACGACCAGAAATCTTTCTGGAACATTACCAGAAATGGAATTATCTCAAGTCTGCCCACAAGCATTGATATTGTCATAATAATTTTAGTTGACATGTGCATACTGCTGAAGGAACCCATTGGACCTACAATATTCCCAAATCCAGGGCCAATATTGCCGAGTGCAGTAATAGAACTTGTGATACCGATTGTTGAATTTTGTTCAATAACTGTAATCAAGAACGCACCAATTGCAAAACATAAAAAATAGAAAAATACAAACACAACGGTTTGGTTTAGAATTTCGTGTGGGATAATCGCATTATCAACTTTTACATTCAAAATAGCGTTCGGATGAAGGATTTTTATTAAAGAATTTTTCATTGATTTGTACACAAGAATCCACCTTGTCACTTTAATACCGCCGCCGGCTGAGCTTGCACATGAACCCATAAACATAACTGTAAATAAGAGTGCTTGTGGTATAAAATGCCATTTTGCAAAATCAACACTTGCGCTTCCTGTAGAGGTTGTAATGCTTATTACCTGATAAAAAGCATGAGTTAAAGCTTCTTTTATACTGTACCCGTCGTAGAAAAATAATGCTATTGCAATTAAAAGAGCCATTAAACATGTCATAAATGTATATGTTCTGAATTCTTCGTTTTTGAGTAGTAAAGATGGTTTTTTTTGTGTTAAAACTTTATATTGAAAAATAAAACTTGCACCGGCAAGAAACATAAAAATTGTTGTTATCCAATACATAGGATAAGAATTATATCCGGCAAGACTTTGAGAATTTGGAGAAAATCCCCCTGCTGCAAGAGTTGATAACGAGTTGCAAACAGCATCAAAAACCGGCATTCCTGCCGCATGAAGAAGGATTACCTGGAGAAATGTCAGTCCTGCATAAATTTTCCAGAGCGCTGATGCTGTATTTCTAATTCTGGGTGTGATTTTATCTTCGGTCGGTCCAGGAGCTTCAGCAAAAAACATTTGTCTGCCGGCAACAGCAAACTGCGGCAGAATCGCAATAAATAAGACTATAATTCCCAAGCCACCAAGCCATTGTGTTAAAGAGCGCCAGAAAAAGAAGGTTTTTGGATAATCAAAGTTTGTCAGTATTGTAGCACCGGTGGTTGTTATTCCTGAAACTGCTTCAAAAATGGCATCAACCGGGTGAAGTCCGTAAAAAATAAAAGGAAGTCCTGAAACTATTCCGAAAATTATCCAGGAAAATGCAACAATAAATAGCGCTTCAGACTTTTTAATATCATTAAGGTTTTCAATTCTGTATGCGTTTTTGATGAATTTTCTTAATGCATATCCAAGGCTGATTGAGGCTATGCCTGCAGTTAAAAACGGCAGTATTGATATATAATCTTTATAAATTATTGCGACTATTATAGGAATAAGTATCACAAACCCTATATATTTTAAAATCATCCCTATTGCATTTGCAAGATAGTTTAAGCGCATATTACTTTACCTTAAAAAATTCTTTAATTCCCTGAGCATCTTCAGCTTTAGTAAAAATTATTAATGTATCACCTGACTTAATTTCAATATCACCTTTTGGTATAATAACAGAATTTTTGCGGTCTATTACACCAATAATTGCGCGTTTTGGAAGTGTCAAATCCATAATTCTTTTTCCGTCAAATTCCGGCAAAACTCCGATTTCCAAGACTTCTCCCTGCCCTTGTTCCACGGTTGCAAGAATATCAACATCATTTTCCTGTAAATCATTTCGGACTTCGTTCAACGCAGAATTTTTGGGAGATATCGCAATATCTATTCCGACTTTTTCAAACAGTGGTATGTTTAAAACTTTTGAGACTCTTGCAATTACTCGTTTTACTCCAAGTTGCTTTGCAAGGAGCGAGCATAATAGATTTCTTTCATCGTTATTTGTAACGCTTATTACAACATCAGATGCGCCAATATCTTCTTCATCAAGAAGCTTCAAATCAGTACCGTCGCCGTTTATAATGAGTGTATTGCTTAATTTTTCGGCAAGGCAGTGACATCTATCCAGATTTTTTTCTATTATTTTGGTTTTGATTTTTACAGCTTCAAGGCTTTGAGCAAGCATTAAACCAACGTTTCCGCCGCCTATTATAGAAACACTTTTTACATATTCTTTTTCATGGAAAAATGTTCCAGCCAGAATGTCCAGGGAGTGAGAAGTTCCCATAAATATAAGTTTATCGCCTTCAAGAATTTCAGTTTCGCCTGATGGTATAAATAACTGTGAATTTCTGGTAATTCCGACAATCAGTGTGTCTTTTGTAAACCCTACATCTTTAATCTTTTGCCCGACAATTGGAAGGTTTTCTTTCACTTTGTATTCAAGCAAGCGCGCTTTTCCGTCTGCAAAATTTTCCACATCAAGAGCATGCGCGACCGTTACAATTCTGAAAATTTCCTGTGTCAAAAGTTCTTCCGGCCAGATTATGTAATCGATGAAAACGTCTGTAAAATAATCATCATTTTTCTCGTAAGTTAATGTATTTTTGTATTCTTCTTTGCTGACAAAACATATTGTACGAATTTTACCATATCTTTTTGCTGCAAGACAAGCAACAATATTAACTTCATCCATAGCAGTACAGGCAATAAAAATATCCGCATTTTTAATGTCTGCACACTTTAAAACTTCTATATCGGAAGCGTTTCCCTGAATGAAACTGATATCCAGCTTGTCAAATTCATCAGTACGGTTTTCTTCCTTGTCAATTATTGTAATATCGTGGTCTTCAAAAAATTCTGTTGCCAGAAGACACCCAACATCCGTTGCTCCATAAATAACTATCTTCATAATATATAAACTTTAACTTAAACATGATTTTTTTACAAGTTATTACGCAAACTGTAAAAGTCCGAAAATAATCAGATTTTGAATAAGCTGCAATGCCAAAATTGCAATAATTGGTGAAATATCAATCATGCCGATTGGCGGAATAAACCTTCTGAAGATATTTAAATAAACATCCGTAACTTCGCGGATAAAACGCCAGGGCTGCAAGTCCCATCTAACAGTCGGAATCCAGCTTAAGAAGATTCTTGCAATAATCAGAATGTAAAATATTAAAAATATATTGTTTATTCCGTAAATTAAACTTCTAATCATTTGTCGCCTCAATTTTACATCTGTGAACTTTTCTTTGTATTTGCACAATTACAATTGTTGCGTTCTGCAGGAATTTTTTCAATCATCTTGAAGAGCAATGTTTTCAAGTTTGAAAGATTATTGTTGAAAACTTCAATTACTTCATGGTGAGAAACCGGCGGAACATCACCGACAAGCCCTGCATCGTAATCTGTAATCAGCGAAATATTCACCGGACACATATCCATTTCTTTAACAAGATAGTTTTCGGGGAAAGCTGTCATGTTGATAACTTCCCAGCCCTGATTTGTGAAGAATTTTGATTCTGCTTTTGTTGAAAATCTAGGGCCATTTATTACAACAACAGTCCCTGTTTCATGAACCGTAATTCCAAGTCCTTTACCTGTTTCAATTGCAAGATTTCTAAGTTCGGGGCAGTAAGTTTCAGCTGCTGAAGGGTGGGTTACAATCGGACCTTCGAAGAAAGTGGATTTTCTGCCGTCTGTCCAATCTACAAATTGATCGCAAATTACAAAATCTCCGGGTTTAACATGTTTTTGCAAACTTCCGGCTGCGCAAGGCGAAATTACTCTTTCAACACCTACGGATTTCATCGCCCAAACATTTGCCCGATAATTAAGAAGATGCGGCAAAATTGTATGGTTTCTGCCATGGCGCGGCATAAATGCAACTTTATGCGGTCCGATTTTCCCTATAAAAAGGTTGTCGCTCGGCATACCGTAAGGTGTTTCAACGCGAACTTCTTCTATATCTTCCAGGAATTTGTAAAATCCTGAACCGCCAAATACACCTATTGTTGCCAATTTTTTGTTTTCCATCTGCATCTCCTTAAAAATTTGTCATATCCGTAAACTGATCTTATCATAAAAAAAGTTAATCGCAAATTCGGATTAAAAAATGAGAAATTGCATTGTAAAATGAATTAACAAATTTGACTTCGCACTTGACAAATAATTGTAAATCTTACAATTGTAAAACCCTTGCGGGAAAAGGGTTTTGAACCTTGCGTTGAAATCAGGGCTTGAAATTTGAAATTTTTGTAATATTATGATGGTATGAATTAAATTCTTTGAAGTTAAATTCCTTAAAAAAGAGGGAGAGAAAATTAACTTTTAAGGATTCTCAATTTACAACCAGAGGATTACATTTTGAAAAAACTATTACTAATCACAGCTGCGCTTATGTGCATGATTTGCTGTGCGCCCGCACAAGCATCTGATGTAAATACTGTAAAAGCTGCAATAGTAAAACATGCTCTTGAAATGGGTGTAGACCCGGCAATTGCTTTATCTATTGCAAGAACAGAATCCGGTTTTAGACATGAAGCAAAAAGCAGCCACGGTGCAGTAGGTGTATTTCAATTAATGCCTTCTACAGCAAGAAGAATGGGGCTTAACCCGTATTCTTTGAACGATAATATCCGCGGCGGTATTATGTATTACAAAATGATGTATAAAATGTTCGGCTCAATGGAATTGGCTCTTGCAGCTTACAACGCAGGACCGGGAAATGTGAAAAAATACAAAGCTGTTCCTCCGTATGCTGAAACTAGACGTTTTGTAAACAAAATTATGACGGATTATCACAATTACAAGAAAAACCCGGATCCTATGATGGTGAAGGCGACTAGACCGATTACTCCGGCTAAACAAACAGCTCCAGCTGTAAAAACAGAAACGGTTAAACCTGTAAGTGTAGAAGTTGTGGAAGAAACTCCAATAGAATTGAAGATAGAAGCTACTACACTGGCAATTTAGTTGAAATTTAGAATTAAAGAGGCGGCTTGTTCAAGCCGTCTTTTTTGTGCTTATTTTGAGGGTATTTAATTTTGAATTTTTAGAACAGATGCTCGGGGCTTATATACATGTTTACACCATATAAGTATCAACTCGTCACTGCGAGCTTAAGCGAAGCAGTCTTGAGAAAGTAAAATGGATTGCCGCGAAAATCTGCGATTTTCTCGCAATGACAAGGAACGTTGTGTAAGCTTGTATATAAGTCCCGGATGCTCAATCTTGAAAAAATTATAAAATTTGTTATAATTAAATAATAAATAATCAAGGGGTTGAGATGCAAGAAGACTATAATAAGTTAATAGAAAAATTATTTGAAGATAGTGATTGGTCTGGTATTATTTCTTTATGTACAAAAATTCTAGAGAAGGATGAGAAGGATATTTTCGCCTATTTTAGGCGTGCTGTGGCGCATTACAACCTTCAAGAGTTGGAACTTTGCCTGCAAGATGCGGAAAGAATGAAAGAATTAGCTCCGGATGAATATCGAGGCTATGATTGGGCTGGAGGGATTTATTTTGAGCTTAATCAGTGTGAAAAAGCTATAGAAAATTTTAATAAAGTCCTAGAACTAAATCCAGAATATGCAGCAGCCTATAATAATCGCGGAGCTTCTAAATATGCTCTTGGTGATAAAGCCGGCGCCATAGCAGACTATGATAAAGCCCTGGAGCTAAATCCAGAATATGCAGACGCCTATAATAATCGCGGATTGTGCAAATCTGCTCTTGGCGATAACATCGGCGCCATAGCAGACTACGATAAAGCCCTAGAGCTAGAACCAGAAGATGCAAAAGCCTATAATAATCGCGCGGAGACTAAATATGCCATTGGTGATAAGGTCGGCGCGATTGCAGACTACGATAAAGTCCTAGAGCTAAATTTTAAATATGTACATGTCTATAATAATCGTGGATTGTGCAAATCTGATCTTGGCGATGATGTCGGAGCTATTGGGGACTTCACCAAAGCGATAGAACTAAACAGAAATGAGGAATGTTATTTGTTCGGATACATTAATCGTTCTATGAGTTATGAACGTCTAGGGCGTTACAAAGAGGCTTTAGCCGATGTGAATAAATACTTGGAGTCTGACCCCGAAAATAATAATGCGCTTGAACTTAAACAGAAAATCGAGGAGAAATTAAAAAATGGATAAAAAGCTTATCCTATGTAAGCTGCGTAAAATTTGTTTAAAAGTTCTTGGCCTTTTATAATTGATTTGTAATTGACGTTTTCTTCTTTGGAATGCATGTTGTGGACATCTGCAAGTCCGACAAGATAAGGTAAAAACTTTTCACCTTTTGAATTTGTTCTGTTTGCATAAATGTGGGTTTCCGCGCCTGCGTGGAAAGACGAAATCTGAGGTTTTACACCTGTTTTTTTTGCTGCAACCTCAAATAATATCGGAATATATTCATCGTCAGCTTTTTCAAACGGCGGAAGATGCTCCGCAAATTCAATTGTCGCTTTTGCTATGCTGGTATATTGTTTGTTAAAATCGTCTATTTCAAATTTAAATCTTTCCTTCAATTCGTTTTCCATTTCACGGCTGGAACTTCTAATTGAATAACTTGCTTCTGCTGTTGTGTTAATTATATTTGTCACATTTAACTTTCCGGCAGAAATTCCACCGATATTGCAGGAAGTTATGACCTCGCCGTCTTTAGAATAATAAACTCCCTGCGGGAGATTTGAAACAAGGTCAGCAATAAGTTTTGCTGCATTTTCGCGGGTTGTATCTGCAATATCAATGCCGGAGTGACCGCCTTTAAAGCTTTCAACATGAATTTTGACGCTTGTGTAGCTTGCGCCTGAAGTCATCAGCTGGCCAAGGCTGTCGCTGTCAAGAACAAGAACATATTTTGAATTAAGTTTATCAAACTCAATGTTTCTTATGCCGCTTGCACCGTTTTCTTCATCTCGTGTGAATACAAGTTCAAGTTCTCCATGGGCGATATCGGATTTTGCAAGTTTTGTTGCAAAATAAAGCGCGTTTGCTAACCCTGCTTTGTCATCGGCACCGAGAGTCCTGCCTTTAGCTCTTATCAAATCCCCGTCTAAATATGTTTCAACCGGACTGTCATCGCCGATTACATCCATATGCGCAGAAAGCAGCAGTGCCGGCTTTGAAGCGTCTGTTGCCGGAATTCTTATAATTACATTTTTATAACTGTCAAGCCGGCAGTCAAGTGAATTCTCTTTACAGTAATTTTCCAGCCAGGCGATTACTTTTTCTTCGTGCATTGAAGGTGACGGGATTTCCGCTAAGGTGCAAAAAAGATTGATTAATTCATTTTCATTTCTAATATTATCTATATGCATAAGGCATTCCTTAAATTAATTTTTTGTGAAAATATTGTATCACGAAAATTTTTAAAAATTCATCATTTTCCAGTTTATAAATTATAACTCTAATTTTACCTTAAGTCAATAACGCTGATTCCGTCGCCGCCCTCACCGTCTCCGCCCGGACGGAAGTTTTTCACATAAGGCGACGTTTTAAGAAAATCTCTTACTGCGGCTTTCAATGCGCCTGTTCCATGCCCGTGAATTACCGAAACTTCTGCAAAACCTGCAAGGCTTGCCTGGTCTAAAAATAATTCCAATGCATCAAGTGAATCTTCAACTGTTTTTCCGCGTAAATCAAGGCGGTTTGAAACCTCAGCGCGCCGCAATTCAAATCTTTCAATATTTACTGGCATATAACCGGTGGTTTTTCTGTCAAATTTTTTGTCATAAGGCGCAAGTTTTTCTTTATCCATTTTTGTTTTTATATTGCCCATTTGAACAAAAATCTTGCCTTTTTTGTCCGGTTTTGAAAGCACTGTGACTGTTTGGTGAAGTTCTTTTACAAGAAGTTTGTCGCCGATTTCGATTTTGTCAAAATCAACCGGTGCGTAATTGTTTTTCTCGTCGTATTTGCCAAGTTTTTCATTGAAGCCTTCTTCTATTTTTGCGAGCCTTGAATAAGAGCGACGGGCGATTTTTTCTGTTTTTTCGCGGCGCATTTCATCAAGAATTTCCTTGATTTCAGCGCGAACAGACATCATTTCGTAATCGAATTTTGTTTTAATATTTTTAACGGTCTTTTTCTTGTCTTTTTTGATTGCTTCAAGATTTTCTTTGTATTCTTTTTTGAGTTCGTCAGCTTCTTCTTTTGCGGTTTCGGAGTCTTTCAGGTTGTCCGAAAGTTTTTGCTGGGTTTCCTGTAATTTTTCAACAACAAGAATTGAGGGGTCTTTCTGGTTGATTAGAATTTCCTTTGCGCGTTCGGTAATCTCTTTTGACAGACCGAGATTGGCAGAAATAGCGATTGCATTGCTTAAACCCGGAATTCCGATTAAAAGCTTGTAGGTCGGCTTTAGAGAATTTGTATCAAACTCAACCGAGGCGTTTTTGAAATACGGATTTGTATATTCAAGCGCCTTTAATTCGCCGTAGTGCGTTGTAATTGTTGAGAAAACTCCTTTTTGCGCAAGTTTTTCAAGAATAACTTTTGCAAGCACAGAACCCTCCTGAGGGTCGGTTCCGGCACAGATTTCATCCAGAAGAACATAAGTTTCGTCATCTGATTTTTCGACAATCTCAATAATGTTTTTCATGTGCGAGGAGAAAGTCGACAAACTTTGCAAAATGCTCTGGTCGTCGCCGATATCTGCAAAAACCTGCTTAAACGGATAAAGCTTCGCCATTGTGCACGGCAGGAAAAATCCGGCTTTTGCCATTAAAATAAATAATCCGATGGTTTTTATTGTAACTGTTTTTCCGCCTGTGTTTGAACCTGTGATTACGATGGATTTGTAATCTTTTCCTATTTCAAAGTCGTTTGAGACAATATTTTCGACCGTTCCGATTAAAAGCGGGTGGCGCATGTTTTCAAAACTTACTCTTTTTTCAGTTCCTGCCAAGGGCGGAATAATCTCCGGTTCAATTGCGTTAATTCTTGCGGCATACCGCGCTTTTGCAAAATGAAAATCAATCTCGGCAAGCGTTCTTTCCGCGATTTTCAAGTCCGTCATTTTTTCTTTTACCAGCGAAGACAGCTCAACAAGAATTCTCACCTGTTCGGCGTGGATTTGCGCCTGAATTTCGCGGATTTTGTTGTTAATCGGAACAAGCGCTTCCGGTTCAATGTAAAAAGTTTTATTGGTTGCAGAAACGTCATGAACAATCCCTTTAACTTTGTTTTTTGAGGGCGCTTTTACCTGAAAAACAATTCTATCGTCGCGGGTTGTGTAAATATTCTCCTGCAAATGTTTTGCAAATTCTGTTGAATTAAGCAAATCATTAACTTTGTTCCTGAGATTTTTTTCATTGTCGTTCAGTGACGCCCAAAGCCCTTTGAGTTCGGGAGTTGCATCTTTTTTTATCTCAAGATTTTCGTCAAAGGTATCGAAAATTCTTTCCTCCAAATCTCTTGCAGAAAGAAGATTTTCAGAAAGCCCGCGAAGCTGAGGAGCTTTGATTTGTTCGGAGTTCTCCTGAAGAAATTTCTTCACAAGCCTTGACGAACGCATTGTTTTGGCAACGTCGGTCAACTCTTCTTCAGTTAGATAGCTGATTTGTCCGTTTTTCTGGATTTTGTTGATATCTGCCACAAACCCTATTGGAATATCCAGCGCGAAATCAAGAAAACTTTTCGCTTCTTTTGTATAATTTAAGGCTTTTGTGATGTCGCCGTAAGAGGTGTAAACAGGCGCATTCAACGCTAAAGCTTTACTCTGCGGGGATTTGGCAAAGAGTGAAGCCTTCTCCTGAATTTTATCAAATTCTAATGTTTTGAGAGTTTTTGACACGATATCCATATGGAAATTGTACTATTTCAAGGCTGATTTGCAAGGCAGGTGAGAAGTGAAAGGTGAAAAGTCCATTACGGTAATTATTTATAAATAGACTCAAAGATAGTTGTTTATATAACTAATATTGAAAATACTTTAGCGGCATATATATACGGATATGAACTTTTCACCTTTCACTTCTCACTTTTCACTCATTCTCCGTCCCTCCCCCCTTGCATTGCCTCTGACTTTTGATTAAAATGTTGGTATTGATAGTAAATTAATAATCAAGAAGAGGGATATAAAATGGCTGTAGAAAGACAACGCGTAGCAGAACAGGATAAATTACAGAGACGTCATAACTTTGACCCTGTTGAAAGCAATTTGACAGAAGAACAAGTTCAATTAGAGGCTTCAAGGTGTCTGCACTGTAAAAATCCACAGTGCGTAAAAGGCTGTCCGGTAAATATCCAAATCCCTGACTTTATTAAAGCAATAAAAGAAGGCAACCTTGAAAAAGCAGGTGAAATTATCCGTCAAACCAGTATGCTTCCCTCTGTCTGCGGCCGCGTATGCCCGCAGGAGCGCCAGTGTGAAGGTAAATGTATTCTTGGAATTAAAGGCGAACCTGTTGCAATCGGAGCATTAGAAAGATATGTCGGTGACAATACAAAAGCTGATATGCCGGAAATTAAACCCTCGGGCAAAAAAGTTGCGGTTGTAGGCTCAGGCTGTGCCGGAATTACTGCCGCAGCTGATTTAAGAAAAGAAGGCCACGAAGTTGTTGTTTTCGAAGCCCTGCATGAACTCGGAGGCGTTCTTCGTTATGGTATTCCGCCTTTCAGACTTCCGCGTACGGTTTTGGATAGAGAGATTACAAACCTCAAGGCAATGGGCGTTAAATTCCACACAAACGTCATTGTTGGAAAGTCTATAACTATGAAACAGCTTAAAGACGACGGATTTGACGCAATATTTATCTGTTCAGGCGCAGGCTTGCCGAAAATGCTTCATGTTCCGGGCGAAAATTTGAACGGAGTCTTTTCAGCAAACGAATTCCTGACACGCGTAAACTTGATGCACGCAGGCCAGCCAAACAGTCCGACACCATTGAAGGTCGGTAAAAAAGCTGCTGTTTTCGGCGGTGGAAACGTTGCCATGGATGCTGCAAGAACGGCTGTGCGCGTTGGGTTTGAAGAAGTTTATATTATCTACAGACGAACAGAAAAGGAACTTCCGGCACGTCTTGAAGAAATCCGCCACGCAAAAGAAGAAGGTGTTATTTTTAAATTCCTCTATGCTCCGAAAGAAATCCTAGGCGAAGACGGTTATGTCAAGGCTGTAGAACTTGAGGTTATGGAACTTGGCGAACCCGATGAAAGCGGACGCCGCAAGCCTGTTTCAACCGGCAAATTTGAAACAATGGATTTAGACACTGTAATTGTTGCGCTCGGCACAGGCCCGAACCCGATTATCCAGCGTTCAGCCGAAGCTGAGGGGTTGGAAATTTTGACAGACAAACGCGGTTATATCACTGTTGATTGTGATACTCGCTGTACAAGTATTCCGACAATTTACGCTGGCGGTGATGTTGCGCCGGTTGGTGAGTCAAACGCAATCAACGCAATGGGTGCAGGTAAAAAAGCTGCAAAAGCAATTAATGAACTGTTGTGTGATTAAGAGGAAAAACCGTGATTAAAGAAGGGAACAACTTTGTCATTTATCATAAATACAAAAATTTTGTATTGTTCTGTTTGGGGTTGCTGTGTTTTTATATTCTTTTAACGGTTGTATACACTCATACTGTACTTCAGTATTCTCAAGATTTTAGAGCTTTATTCCTTGAGATAATTCTTTTAGCAGGGTGTGCGCTCTTTTTTTCCTTTGCAACTGCTCCATTTTTAATTTTAAGAAATTTTAATAAGTATAAAGTTCTTGAGATATGTGAAAATGGTTTTGAAGTTCCGTTCCTTGGTTTTATTAGTTGGAATGAAGTTTTAAAGATAGAAATAGGTCATATAGGTTCTTATCCCAAGCCCTGTATTCTTGTTCAACCTTCTAGAATTTTTAAGATTCCAAAGAAAATGAATTTGAAGGATTCAGCTTTGTACTATTTATATAAACCCATAGATGTTTATAATAATATTATTATAATTAATTTGCACTTTTTTACGGATGCTAACGTAAATGAGGTTTATGACTTGATGCGTAAATATTATAACAAATATCATGGTGTTGCGGATATGTCAGAATTTAGAAAAAGTGAATAATTATGAAAAAGATATTTTTTTTGTTGTTATTGAATTTATTTTTGGTGAATCAGGCTTTGGCACTGGAACTTGACCTGTCTGTTGATGAAGAAATCCGCAAAAATTACAACCCTTCAAAGCTTGAGCAGCAAAATCTTCCGCCGCTTCCAAAAACAACCGGTTCGCAATCCAAAACCGTCACAACGCAGCCAAGGCCGGCTCAAACTACAACTTCAACCCCGCCTAAAACAGTTCCTACAACCTCAGAACCTGTCATAAAACGAGTTAATAAAAATCTGCCGGGCTCAACGCTTACAAAAGATGATTTTACTGCAATCAAGATAAAAAAAGGTACAAAGTTTCGGGTAAAATCAAATGCAATTGTTTCAGATTACCTGCATGAAGGCTCAAAAGTCAGCTTTACATCACTAACTCCGGTTTATCAAAAATACATTACAATTCCGGCCGGTGCAATATTGAAAGCTTCTGTTAAAGATGTTCACCCGCCCCAGATGACAGGAAACGGAGGTCTAGTTGTACTTGTTTTGGAAAGTGTGACTTTTAACGGTAAAACTTATTCTGCGCATGGAAAAGTTACAAAGGCCAATCATAAAAAGATTTTTGTGAACAATATAAAAGGAAAACGTCAGTACTGGAAGGGTGTTGCTAAGCAGATTGATAAAGGCGAAAATTTCTATAAAAAAACTCGAAAAACCTCCTCAAAACTTGCCAATAATGCTGTTGGTGTTATAATTTCACCTATTCCGACAATTATCGGAATTGCAGCATACGGTGTGAATCTTGTGCTTTCACCTGTTATATCAATCGGCTACAAAGGCGGGCGTATTTCAATTCCGGCAGGCAGCGAATTTGAATTCAAAGTTCAGGAAAATATATATTTAAGTTTATAATTTTCAGATAAACTTTGCTTTAAAAATTTATAAGCATGCCTGTAATCTTTATTACAGGCATGCTTTTTTATTTTTTAAGATTTATTCCTGCTCTTCTTTTGCATTTTAAAACTTCAATCTATAACAGCATTTTGGGCTTTTTTTAATAAAAAAAATGGAGCCTTTTGGCTCCGTTGGAATTAAGAATAGCTGGAAGTATGAAAAAGATTTTTGTCTATATAATAATTAAACTAAAAAAATATTTAAATGGAATTGCCCTATCGGGTAATATTTAAAATTTATTTAAAAATAATATAACGAGGTAAATTTTCACTTTGAATTAAAAATTTTATTAGCGGAAGACGGGACTCGAACCCGCGACGTCAACCTTGGGAAGGTTGCATTCTACCACTGAATTACTTCCGCAAGTGAAAATAAAAAAGACCGATCTTTTGAAAGGTCTTTTTAATGGAGCGGAAGACGAGACTCGAACTCGCAACAACCTGCTTGGAAGGCAGGGACTCTAGCCATTGAGTTACTTCCGCATATTTACTTGTCACAAAAAAATAATAGCTTAAACATATTTTTTTTGCAAGTGCAAGATTTATTTTTTATAATTACTGTTTTTGGGGTGTTAAATAAACCTAACTCTTTAGAATTACTCCCTGGTTGTTAAATCTGGTTTCAAAAAGTTATTCTTTTGAGTGGTGAAATTCCGCTTGAAAAACGTTATCATATTATAGTAAGCCTGTTGTATCCAAGCACTTTTTCGGGGTTGCGACAAGATTTTTTCTTAAGCGTGGTTTGGTTGAAAATATGGCAGGCTTATTCCTTGCGATATTAAAAATTTTTTAATATAAGTTACATCTTTAATACTATGTACAATTTTATTATCAATGGTTTTCACGTTTGATATACTAAGGCTTGGCAGAAATGACAGGTCTTTTTTTTGTGCCTGAGGCACATAAACGACAGTCCTCCTTTTCGTAGCGCAATTTTTTTAGTCAAATTGTTTTTATTTAAATAATGGAAAATTTTTAGGAGAAAATGTTTTATGATTACATTGGGGCGTTTGATTTACAAAGCTACCGGAGTTATGTCAAAAAAGGGAATTGTTAAAAACTGCGAGAAAATAGGTAAAACACTTGCCGGAGAAATTAAAACAAATGGTGGAAATGTTGAAGTTAAAAGAGTTTCAGAACTTCTTGAACAAACAATCGGCAAAAAGAAGTCTGCAAAAATTACGATTGCAGAAGATTTGGATACATTTAAAGCTTTTGCCAGAGAACACCTGAGCTTATCTGATGAAGTGGCAGAAACGCATTTCCGATATAGCAAATCAGCGGTAATTCCTGGTAAGAACGGAAAAGTTCTTTTAAGCCTCAGATTAAAAAATATGAATGAAGCCCAGGCTCTTAATACTACATCTCATGAACTTGAGCATGTATTTTATAATACAGTCAGCAGTGATAATGCGATGATACTAGCAATTAGAAAATGCATACCTGAAAATATACTTAATAATATTCAGAAAAGACACAGTTCTTTTATAAATGATACTATATTAGATTTTCAATGCGCACTTATTGAAAAATCTAACCTCGGTTCTGCATCAAGCAGATTACAGGATTTTACGGAACATAAGGCGGGAATTGAAGGCTTGCTTAAACAAACAGGTTTTAAAACCAGAGAACAGCTTCAAGATTCAATCAGAACAGTTATACGGCAGGATATTATTCTTCCGCATAATAACGGAATAAACCTTGATTTATTAAAAATATTACGCAAAGGAATTCAGGATGAAGCACGGGCTTACAAAGTCGGCGGACGGGTTTTGGGACATTTTACTCCAAATGAAAATATCTCAAAGTCTGAAATGCTTGGCCAGCTTTATGACGAAGCAGCAATTGTCCTTAAAGGCGAGATTAAAAATCAGAGGAAAAACAGATGGCGTAAGTTGTTTGGAAAACCTCAAATAGATTACCATGTTCCAAAACCTACAATTCTTGAGTCATCAGAAGAATTTAAGCCTTTTTCTGTACTAAAAGTTGCCTCGGAAGATGTTCCGCCGCAGATAAAAACGGCATTAAATAAAAAAACTCCGGATTTTAATTAAAATCCGGAGTTTTTAAATCAATATTCAGATATTAAATTTTACACACCTGCAAATGATGTTGCTTCTTTAACAACTGCTTCAAGAGCTTCCAAAGCGTCTGCCGGTAATTTATCGATACCTGCTTTTTCAGTTTCTCTAGATTTAACAAAGTTAATTCTGTCATTCATGCGGGCAACAAATTGTGAAGCGTATTCTTTATTAGAGAAGGAAGCGTCAAAACCTTCAACATCCATAATTTGAATGTCAGAGAAGTTTTCCCATTTGTGGAAGTTTGCACTGCCTTCAACAATAGCTTCAATAATACTTAATGTGTGAGCAGGTTTAACTTTTGTACCCATAAATTCACCTGTGTTCAAGATGTAGCAGTCAACGCCATCAGCTATTAACTGTTTGAATCTTGTATAGTCAACTGAAAGCGGGTAAACTCTGAACGGGTTAGCATAAGGTTCAACAACCAATGCATTCGGGTCAACGCCGGCTGCAAGTCTTTCTGCAGAAGAGCGTTTTGTTGCAAGAGTTGCTCCCATAGCAGAACCTAATGAAGCTCCTGACAATTTAAGTACAGGCGGAATTGTCGGGTCTTTCATTAACCAGAAAATAGCATTAATCGGCTGGTCAATTCTGTCAACTCTGTTTGGTGACCATAGTTTTGATTTAACAGCACGTCCGTTGCCGTTTCTGATATCTTCTGTAACTGAAACAACTTTTCCGTCTGCAAGAGCGATTGCACCAGCGTTCTGTTGAGTTAAGATATATTTGTTGTCATCACAGCCAATCGGGTAATCTGCTGTTTTGTCAAAGTAAGCAGGTTCAAGAGCGATTGTGTATTTGTCATGAACGTTGATAATAAATGCATCGTCGTGAAGAACAGTGATGTTATATTTGTTGTTGTGTTTAGCATGTGTAATAGTTGATTTACCAGAGCCTGAAAGTCCGAAAACTGCTACCTGGAATGATTTTCCGCCGTCAAGGTTGTAACGTTTCATACCGCCGTGGCATGAAGCATAGCCGTTACGTGCAGCGCAGCCCCAGGCAAGTGTTAATGTACCTTTTTTGTGTTCGCCGAAGTATCTCATACCCAAAATACAAGCACAGTTGTGTTCAGGGTCAAAGAATGTCAAACCATACGGGAAGTCAGGGTGTGTCCAGTCCGGATCAGAGAATACATAGATGTCGCCATCCGGTAACTGTCTTGAATTTGCATACATTTCAGTGTATTTTTCGTTAATATACTGGAAGTTTAGCATCCAAGAGTACATAATGTTTTCAAATCCTTCAGGAATCATTAAGTGAGCTTTTACCATGAAGTCTTCTTCCAAACCGACAACAGCTTCTGTTCTGTACATTAATCTGTCGCGGGTACCATAAATTGCTTCACGGATAATCGGAAGTAAATATTTCAAATCACAATTTGGTTCACCAACGATTTTTCTTGCAGCAGCGCAACGGCCAACTACAGTACCATCGTTGAACAATAACTGATTTGCGCCTTGCGGAAGACCAATTTTTTCCGGCTGGTAAACTGGCATGCCTGTTAATTCAATTGTTCCGGGGCTGTTTTTTGCTAGTTTGTAAGCTTCTGATACTGACTTTACTTCTTCAACATTATTTCCGAAGAAAGGTGCAGTAATTGTAGCACGAGCTGCTGACATAAGTTCTTTGAGCTCTTCTGAATTTGTAAAAAATTCTTTTGTTGCCATAATATTCTCCTTCTTTTAAACACTATCCTAGTGTTTTATTCTTATTCAAATACTAGCACAAAAAGAAAAAATCTCAATTATAACAAATTTAAAAAATATATTTTATAAATCAAGAATAGGCACATCGTCCTCAATTTTAATTTCAAATTCGGTGCCTTCTGGTATGTAAACCTCTTTGCCAGGTGCAAAGAAGGCAATAACAGGTGCTATAAATAAATCTGCAGTTTGTAAGATTGCTCCTGTCAAAAAATAGAAAGGTTTTGCAACAGCGCTTACGCATTCGTCATGAACTTTGTTGCACGGATCCATATTATAATAATTGTTTATTGTTCCGTTGTTTACTGTATCAGCTAAATTATCTTTGTAGTTTGAAGGAACTGCAACTGCTCCGAACATGACATTTTTCTTATTCATTTTGGAAATATAGGCTTCGGTAGGATACGTAACGTTTTCGACCTGGAGTCCGGTTATTTTTACTTTTAAAGTACCACTTCCGCCGCCTTTGCGGGGAGGTTTGTTTTTAATAACTTCACCTTTGAAGCGCAGTTTTGCAGGGTCTTTATCCAGAAAAAGTCTTTCCGGATAAATCGATTCAAATACAACTTCTGTGCCGCTTGCGGATTCAAATGACATTGGCTCCAAAGATTTAACTTCAAATTTGCGGCCTTTTTCAAGTACAACGGCTGTTAATTCTTTTCCGTAAAGGCATTTGTAAGCGCTTTTAAATGCATCAACCGTTCCTGTTTTGTGAAAAAGTAAATCATTTGAAAACGGACATGCTGCGATTTGTTCCTTATCAATCAATTCTATAACTTCATTTTTGTCAGCCATATTACTCTGTGCAGTTTGCAGATTATTATCATCATTAGGTATATTTTCATCAGATGAAAGTTTTGAGGTTTTGTCATTTTTAATGTTCTCTTCATAAGAAGATGATATTTCTTCAGGAACAGCAAGCGGAAGTTTTGATATTTCTTCCGCATGCGTATTTAGCGTTTCATCTGAAAAACAAGGGGTAAATGTACTTGAGAGTATTGCACAGAGCAATATAACTTTAAATAAATTATTCATTTATTTTTCCTATATCAATATTTGTAATTTGGGGTAATAAACGAGCTATCTCTCGGATATCTCATCCATAGCTTTTGTATATACATAATCTATTAAACCAGAGATTTTGTAATCCTTCAAAAAAATGATTACATATAAAATGTTTATGCTGAAATAATATAATTTTAATATATTAGCCGCATGGACAGGGTGAAAGTTTCTGACTTTGGATAAAATATAATTGATTTACTGCTAAAAATATACAAAAAATTTGATTTATGTGATAAGATATAATTGTGGAGAGACAAAGAAGGGAACTTAAATATGTGCAAAGCTAAATATATATTACCAATACTCGCAATTTCAGCAGGATTAAGCTTTACAAGCGCAATAGCAAATACTGCCGGTATTAATCTTGAAAATCCGTTAATTCAGGTTTCTGCTGTAAATCCTGCCGCAACGGCAGTGGCTAAAAATTATATGCAGGTTCAGCCGCTGGAAATGGTGAAAAATCCTTCTTTTTATCTTAATAAATATGTAAAAATTAAAGGGAAATTCGATAAATTTTCAACCTTGGGGCTTGATTACAAGCCTGCAATGAAAAGCTCCGAAGACTATATTTCATTTTTAATTCAGAGACCGGATGTTACAGATCATAATATTCCGCTTTCAGAATTGAAAATTTTCCTAAAACGCGCAGAAGCTGAAAAGCATATTGACTTAAATGCCGGCGATGAAGTTGAATTTACCGGTAAAGTTTTTTCAACTGCTTTGGGTGATGTATGGGTAGATGTTGATCAATTTAAAGTTTTAACTGCAAAACCTAAAGAAACAGATAAAAAATAGTGTTATATGATTAAGGAGCAATATCGGGAGTTAAGATATGACTGATGAAAACAAAAATAAAAAGTTTTTAACTATACATGGACACTTCTACCAGCCGCCGCGTGAAAATCCGTGGCTGGAAGCAATTGAGCTGCAAGACAGCGCGCTTCCTTTTCATGATTGGAATGAAAGAATAAACAAAGAGTGTTATAACCCGAATTCAGTCTCCAAAATTGTGGACAGCCGGAACCGTATTCTGGATATTGTCAATAATTATGAACATATGAGTTACAATTTCGGCCCGACGCTTCTTTCATGGATGGAGCAGTTTGCACCATTGACATACGAAAGAATTATAAAAGCTGATATCGAAAGCATTCAGGAGCATGGCGGGCATGGAAATGCCATGGCGCAGGTTTACAACCACATAATTATGCCGCTTGCAAATGAAAATGACAAAATTACACAGGTAAAATGGGGTATCAGAGATTTTGAATACCGTTTTGGCCGCAAACCTGAAGGAATTTGGCTTGCAGAAACTGCCGTTGATGATGATACCTTGAGAGTTTTGGAAGCTAACGGTATCAAATTCACTGTACTTTCACCTTATCAGGCGCAGTCAATCAGAAAAGAAGGCGATAAAAAATGGACTGATGTAAGCTGGGGTAACATTGACCCTGCACGTTCATACCGATATTACATCAAATCTGCTCCAGGCAAATATATTGATTTATTCTTTTATGATGGCGCAATTTCACGCTCGGTTGCCTTTGATGAACTTCTAAAAGACGGCAACAAATTTGCAAGAAGGCTTAGAGAAGGCGTTTCAGATTGCCGTGACTATTCACAGCTTGTAAATATTGCAACAGACGGTGAAAGCTACGGTCATCATACGAAATTTGGCGATATGGCTCTTGCTTATGTTCTTCAAATTAAGGCAAAGGAAGAAGGCTTTACAATAACAAATTACGCCGAATATCTGGCAAATTACAGAAGCGATTACGAGGTTGATATCAAACAGGCTTCAAGCTGGAGTTGTTTCCATGGTGTAGGCCGCTGGAAAGAGGATTGCGGCTGTTCTACAGGCGGACATCCTGGCTGGAATCAAAAATGGAGAAAACCGCTTCGTGAAGCTTTAGATTATTTGCGTGACGAACTGGCCGGACTTTTTGAAGAAGAAGGAGCTAAATACTTTACAAAAGACTCCTGGGAGGTTAGGAACAACTATATTGACGTTATTCTTGACCGTAACATAATGAATGTACAAAAATTCCAGAGTGAGAATTTTAAGCATGACCTTTCTGACGACAAAAAAGTTAAAGCCATGGAACTACTTGAAATCCAACGCCAGGCAATGCTTATGTACACAAGCTGCGGATGGTTTTTCTCTGAGATTTCAGGAATAGAAACTGTCCAAATCATGAAATATGCAGCCCGTGCAATGCAATTGGCTGCCGGCTTCACAAAGAAGGATTTTGAAAGCAGATTTACTGAAATTCTTTCAGAGGCAAAAAGCAATATTCAGGAATACGGCACCGGAAGAGATATTTTCAATAATTTCGTGAAGCCGTCAATTGTTACACCAAAGCAGATTGCAAGTTTATGGGCGATTTCATCTTTGTATGAAGATTTTGAAGATGAAGAAAATGTGTATTGTTACATGATTAAGCGCGACGATTATCAAAAAGTTCAAAAAGGTTCGTCAAATCTTGTAATCGGACACATTGAAATTCAGTCAATGATAACTCTTCAAAAATCAAATTTAGTTTTTGCCCTAATGCAATATTCCGGCGGCGACTTCCATTGTGCAATTAAAGAATATTCTGATGACAGCGAATATAACAAAATGAAAGCAGAGCTTATTAAAACATTTATGCTTAATCCGCTGACTGAAATTATCAGAGCTTTGGATGAATATTTCGGCAAAGATTATTTTACGCTTAAAGATATATTTATTGAAGAAAGAAGAAAAATTCTTCAAAGACTTCTCAAAGGCAAAATGCAGCGTTTTGCCCAGATTTATCAGGACATGTACGACGAAGGCAAAAGTTCAATTTATCATATGCAGTCGCTTGGTCTTGCAATTCCGGACGAATTTAAAATTGCAGCAGAATATGCCCTCAGCCGTAAGTTTAACGAACTGATTAAACATTCGGCAGGCTTTATGGACCCTTCTATTTTGCAGGAAGCGTCTGATATAAACTTTGAAGCCAGAAAAATGGGAATAAAACTTGATAAACAAACTTCAAACGCTATATTCGGAAAGAAAATTGTTCAAAATATTAACCGGCTTGCCTACAGTTTTGAAATTCAGCAGGCAGATGTTGTTTTAGAATTGTTTGACTATGTTGAAAAGCTCGAGCTTGAAGTTGATATTTCCGAAGCTCAGAATATTTATTACTCAAAGATTTATCATAAAATCGGAGAAATTATTGAGGTTAGCAAAGGCTCATCACGCTCAAGCGATAAGAAGTTTGTAAATATGCTTCTAGATATTGGCGTAAAACTAAATATAAACACAGAATTTTACCGTACTAAATTGTTAAAAGTTTAGAATTAATTTTCATTGTAAGTATGCAGTTTAGTTGGAATATAATTTGAAAGAAAGGAGCTAAAAGTATGAAAAAGCAGACTATGATTGAATTTTCGGGGGG
>ENA-ORMR01000673-ORMR01000673.1-human-gut-metagenome-genome-assembly--contig:-NODE-673-length-31892-cov-4.510350_pt1 | contig 31892 bp, 30 predicted proteins | sample MGYA00242107_ERZ509003 | MGnify/ENA primary metagenome ERZ509003 (study PRJEB26280, sample SAMEA2338699) | human gut metagenome | biome: human gut; feature: human-associated habitat; material: faeces...
AACTTTTCTTTTAACTAATTCATAGATTACCTTATCTAAATCTTCTTCATTTAGATCATCCTCTAAAACACAAGAGTATAGTTTAATGCTTGAATCTAATATATCATAAATCTTTTGTTCTAGATTATTTGTATTATTATGCTCTATAGCATTAAAATTCGATATTTCTATTTGTCTTAATATTTTATCTATATGCATCTTAACAAAAAATATAAATTGTTCTTTCGTTACATATTTATACTCATTCAAAAAATTCGTATCTAATAAAATTTCTATATAATTATTCATAATGGCTTAATCCTTCCTTAATATCTTCTGTAACTCTAGTAGCCTCTTCGCGTTCTATAGCATCATCTCTATATTGTGCTGCTTCATCATAGTCTTCAATTATTGGTAAAGAATCTAAATCATAAGTGGTATAAGTACCTTCATTTTTTTCTTTTAATATTTCATCAACACTTTTTCCATTATGCCTAAAAAATACTATAAATGGTCTACCATCTCTTTCAAAATTCCATCCATCTGGAGCAAATTCATCATTAAAAGGAACTTTACATACAGGTATGAAACCATGTTTCATATAATTTTTAGGTAAAAATCCATCAAAACAATCTAATTTTTTCCCACCATTTTCTATTGCTGTTAACAATAAAGCTGTTGATATTTTTTCTACATCATCTTTTTGAGCCATATCATCATTTTTAAATACTGATACGATGTCTCCATCTTTAGTAACTGCACAACCTGCACAACCTGCATTTACTAAAAACATTCTTTTTTCTGCATATTCCTCTGGATCATATACGTGTACAAATGCTGAATGTTCATTATTATCTTGTGATGTACTAATAGCTGTATGGAATGTTTGAGGATTAGCAATTTCATGTACTCTTATATTCTTACCATATTTAGGTGTCTCTTGTGATGTTATAATATCTTCATTTTTAACTATTCTATGATAACCTAAAGTTCTTTCTTCCAAAAGCCATCTCATTCGTTCAGAAGTTTGTTCAAAATCCTCGCCTTCACTTAACTGAATCCCAAAGAAACCTGATTCTGGTTCTCCACCTGTCCAACGTATTTTAATGTCTTCCATATTTTGATTTAATTCATTTATAATTTCTCTATTTCCAAAATATACTATTCTTCTATTATTAACTTTGTCTATTGAAGAAACTACAACATTGTTGTATCCCATATCTACATATTTGCCCATTTTATATAGTATATTTGTTACTTCTCTTTGACAGTTAAAATCCTCTAAATCTATCCATATGAATCTATCATCATAAATATATGCTTGATCAACTGCTTTTTGTGCAATTCTTACACTATTTTGCTTTTTTTCTTCAGCAATTTGCTCAATATTAGGAATTTCATCAACAGAAGTTCGTGGTTGTCCAACTTGCATAGGAACTTTTGCCATACTTTCCAATTTATCTATTTGTTCAATTATTTTTGCTTTTTCTTCTTCTGATAGACCTAATTCATTAGCCATTTTTATCATTTTAGGTATATATCCTACATCATTTGCAGCTATCATCATATCAAAATTAGATAGTTTTATTCCTAAAATATCAGCAATTTGTTCAATTGATGTCTTTTCTCCAATAGATGTTTTTTCTTCACTATCATAATACTTATGATGATCTATACTTGTAATACCACTATTACTTGGTACACCTTTTAGCTCTATCGTATAAATTTCTATGCCATTTTGCTGTGCTTCTAATATTCTTTTTTGTATATCTGGCTCTAGACCATCATAAGAAGCACCGCCAATCTTGTCCTGTTATTATCATTTCATATTCGCCAGTATTGTTCTCGTTAATTAACTTTTGTATTCTTATTGCTTCGGCATCATTATTAGGAACAATAAATATTTTTTTTGACATTTATTTACTCTCCAATCTATTATAATTTTTTTACCTTGAATCAAATTTATCTTTCGATTTCATTTACTGTAATATTTTTTTTCATGTAGTAATACTTTTTTTATTGCCTTTTGAATTATTATTTTAATTTTCGAATAATTCTCATTTTTTTGATTATTATCATCTAAATAAATAGATTTATTAACTTCAATCATTAGAGATTTTACTCTAGAATCTTTTTTGTTATAATACCTATTAGGAACAATTGATCCAACATAGGGATAATTTAAGGCTACAGCAAGACCATTCTTTTCAAAATGTTGTTTCAATATATTTAAAATATCACTATCACAAAATTCATCATCAAAACCAATGCAAATGTCTGGACTATTTTTATATGGTATTCTTAATCTTTTTAGCAATTCAACAGAAAAACTATGTCCATCTATTATAATGCATCTCCCGTATCTATTTAAAATCGAACTTGTTAGTTCTTCAAATTTATTGTAATATGAATCATAATACTCCTTTAACATTGTACTTCTATATTCTGAATCAAATTCAATTAACTTTTTACCTTTAGATGTTTGAGTATATATAACTCCCATACCAACATTACTCATTTGTTCTTTACTATCATCTCTAAATCGCTCCATATCACATACAATTCTCGAAATATCTGCTCTAATAATATTACAATCTTTATTTGCAAATAAATCATCTGTATATAAATCAGTTAATAATTCTACTTCCTGTTGAAGCTCTTCCTTATTTATAGCCACTCTTTCTAAAAAAGGTTCTGGAATATAAGTTGAACTGTGTGGAATATTTATAATAATATTACTATTCACTAATTTCTCCCATTTCATTTTGTTGTTTTAAAATTTCCTCTAAATCTAAAGATACTGTTTCTTCTCCAAAATTAATACTCGCAGATTTTTGCCCTAAAGTTTTCATTACTTGTTCTATTGTTTTTATAACTGATTGTCTATATAGTTCATTACTTGTTTGTCCATATATTGGGTTTTGTGAAGCACTAAATTGAATTCCAGCATTTTCATTCTGTGAAGGTGTCATTATTCCAGAAATCATATAATATTTTTCATCAGCTTTTCCTGTTCCAGTAGATGAAACCATATCCATTGCATCTTGTATAGCACTACCAATTCTTACATATTCTTCATTTGAGTGTGTTCCATCTCCTAAAGAAACAGAAAAATGTTCGATTCCTTCTAAAGAATCATTTTCGTTGATTTTTTTACCACCTTCAGATATATATGTTGTACCCATACTCTTATCTTCATTAGCCCATTCAACTGTTGTTGTACTTTGACTTAATTTTGCCATTGCCACTTTAATAGTTTCTATTACAGATTTTCTATATAATTCCACATCTTGGTTTTCTCCAATTGAAGATTCTACTTGTATTCCTACTTCGCCACCAACAGGGCAACCAAAATTTTTAGAATAAACTGCTAATGCAGGCACAATTTTTCCTCCTACATCATAAAAGTTTGGGCTTTCAGGATTTTCAGGGTTACTCTGCATATTTAAAACTTCTTCAACTGCTTCTTTCCATGTTTCCATTCCTACTTCATATGCATTACTTGCTGTTAATTCTTTATTTTCATGACCATATCCAGGAATTACTCCCATCATAACCTTAAAATTTAAATTTTCCATAATTTATACATCTCCTTATAAAAATTTCTACTAATACACATTTATCATATCAAATTAAACATTTTTTTACAATATTTTTTTAAAACTATCTTGAAATTTTTTCAAAAATTTGCTAATCTATATGTATCTTGATTGATTATCATATCAATCGTTATGAGAGAAAAAGTTGTAAATAACTACGACACTCGCTCCAATAACGAATGTGTTTTAACTTGCTTTAGCTACTGAGGCTATACAGTTTATAAATATAATATGCAAAACTTAAATTTTCTTAGCAAAGAATGAGCTATAGAAAGTATTAGTTCCTTATTTAAAAAGCAGTATCTATGAAATCAATCAAAAATAAAAAAAATTCCTAATTCAAAATTAGGAATTTTTTATTTATAATTATTCTTTATCAGTTTTTGTTTCTTCTGCTTTAACTTCTTCAGCAACTGGAGCTTCAACTGTCTCTGGAGCTACGTTTGTAGCATCTTCAGCAACTTCTGATTCTCCTGGAACAACTTCTTCTTTAACAACGATTTCTCTAGTTTCAATTCTTGCTCCAACTTTTTCTTTAGTCTTAGCAGCTTTACCAACTCTGTCTCTTAAGTAGTATAATTTAGCTCTTCTAGCTTTACCTACTCTAGTTACTTCAACTTTTTCAACGTTTGGTGAATGAACTAAGAATGTTTTTTCAACACCAACACCATAAGAAATTCTTCTTACAGTAAATGTTGCATTAACTCCTCCACCTTGTTTTTTAATTATAATTCCTTCAAATACTTGGATTCTTTCTCTATTTCCTTCTTTAATCTTTACGTGTACTCTTACAGTATCACCAATACGTAAATCAGGAATCTTATTCTTTAGTTGTTCATGTTCTATTGATTTAATAATATCCATTATTCTTGGACCTCCTTCTTTAATTTTTCTATATAGACTTTTTCTTTATCCGTTAGCTCTATATTTTCTAACATTTCTGGTCTTTTTTTGAATGTATTTTCCAAAGATCTTTCTCTTCGCCATTTACGAATATTTTCATGGTGTCCTGAAATTAAAACATCAGGAACCTTAACATTATCAAAAATTTCTGGTCTTGTATATTGAGGATATTCTAACAAACCATTTGAAAAAGATTCTTCATCAGTTGATTCATCAGATAAAACTCCATCAACATATCTTGAAACACTATCTATCAATACCATTGCTGGTAACTCACCACCTGTTAAAACATAATCTCCAATTGAAATTTCTTCATCTACAATTTTATCTAATACTCTCTGGTCAATACCTTCATAATGACCACAAAGTAATATTAAATGTTCTTGTTTTGATAAATCTTTTACAATCTTTTGATTTAGCATTTTACCTTGAGGTGTAAGATAAATAACTTTTGCATTTTCAGATTTTATAGAATTATATGCTCTATCCACAACATCTGGTTTCATAAGCATTCCTGCTCCTCCACCATATGGAGTATCATCAACTTTGTTGTGTTTATCTTCTGAAAAATCTCTAATATTTATTAAATTAATATCTATTAGATTCTTTTCTACAGCACGTTTTATAATACTTTGTTTTAGCGGTTCGAACATTTCTGGAAACAATGTTAAAACATCAAACTTCATTTTAACGTCTCCTTTATATTAATCCAGGTAAAAGATGTACAACCATCTTTTTATTAGGAATATCAATACTTACAACAACTTCGCCAATTGCTGGTAAAAGTATTTCTTTTTCCCCAGTATCCACAACATATATATCGTGTTCCCCTGATGGAATTGGATATACTTCTTTAAGTACTCCTAATTTATTACCTTCATCTGAAAAAACTTCAAGACCTATCAAATCAACAATATAATATGTATCTTCTGGAAGTTCAGGCTCATCATCTCGATGTATCTTAATATAAGAATTCCTCAATTTTTCAGCTTCATCCATATTATCAATTCCCTTAAATTTAATTAAAGCTTGATTTTTTTGATATTTAACTTCTTCAATCTCATACTCTTGTTGTTTTTTATTTTTTTCAATTATTACTTTATCAAATTCTTCAATCTTAGTTATATCATCTGTAAAAAGATTAACTTTAACCAATCCTTTTAAACCAGACGTATTAACGATTTGACCAATTTCAAAATATTCTTGCATATTTTTTTCCTAATCAATAAATTCAATACTTGTTTTTTTGTTTTCTTTAGCGGCAATCGCTTTCATAACTGTTCTTATTGATTGTGCGATTTTTCCCTTTTTTCCAATAACTCTTCCCATATCTTTTTCATTTACTCTAACTTCAAATTTAATTTCTGAATCTTGAGCAATTTCTTCAATTGATACTGAAGCTTCATCTTCAACAAGGTTCTTAATCATAGTTTCTAGAATTTCTTTCATGCTTTTTACCACCTAACTTAATTATTTAGCTTCAGCAATAAGTCTTTTAACTGTATCAGTTGGTTTTGCACCATTTTTAATCCATTTTTCAACTAATTCTTTATCTAAAACAACTGTTGATGGATCTGTCATTGGATCATAAGTTCCTATTTTTTCAATTATTCTTCCATCTCTAGCTCTTCTTGAATCAGCAACAACTATATGATAGAAAGGAGCTTTTTTCTTTCCTTCTCTTTGTAATCTTATTTTTACCATAAATTTCACCTCCCAAAAAATTCTTTATTTATTAAAATTAAAAATTTAATAACTACTTTATTTTAGATTTCTAGTAATATCATTTATATCCAAATTACCATCATCTAAACCTCTCATCATCTTCTTCATGGCACCTTTATTATTAGTTAATTTCTTCATCATTTTTTGTGTCATTTCAAAAGAATTAATGAACTTGTTAATATCTTGTACTGTTGTTCCACTACCTTTAGCAATTCTAAGTCTTCTGCTACCATTCAATATCTTTGGATTTCTTCTTTCCTCCAATGTCATTGAACAAATCATAGCTTCCACTTTGTCAAATTCTTTATCATCAATTTGAATATTTTTTAAGTTTCCCATACCAGGTAACATTTTCAATATTGAAGAAAAAGAACCCATTTTTTTAACTTGTCTTAATTGAGCTAAATAATCTTCTAAATCAAACTTTTGCTTTCTAAGTTTCTTCTCCATTTTAAGAGCTTCTTCTTCATCAAAAGTTTCTTCTGCTTTTTCAATAATTGATAAAACATCACCCATTCCTAATATTCTTGATGCCATTCTATCAGGATGGAATTCTTCGATATCACTCAATTTTTCACCAGTAGCAGCAAACTTAATTGGTTTTCCAGTTACCTTTTTTACAGATAACGCTGAACCACCTCTAGTATCACCATCAAGTTTTGTAAGTACTACACCATCTATTCCTAAGTTACTATTAAAGCTTTCAGCAACATTAACAGCATCTTGACCAGTCATAGAATCAACTACTAACAAAATTTCATGTGGTCTAACACTAGATTTTAAATTTTTAAGTTCTTGCATTAATTCTTCATCAATATGAAGTCTACCAGCAGTATCTAAAATAATAACATCATTTAATTTTGACATAGCTACATTAATAGCTTGTTTTGCAATCATTACAACATCCTTAGACTGCTCATTTGCATAAACAGGTACATTTAATTGTTTTCCAACAACTTGTAACTGTTTTATAGCAGCAGGTCTATATACATCACATGCAACTAATAAAGGATTTTTTCCTTGTTTACGAATTAAGTTTGCAAGTTTTCCAGCTGTTGTAGTTTTTCCAGAACCTTGAAGACCAACAAGCATTATAATAGTTGGTGGATTTGAAGTAAAATTAATTTTACTACTCTCTCCTCCCAATAATTCCACTAATTCGTCTTTAACTATTTTGATTACTTGTTGTCCTGGAGTTAATGACTTAAGAACATCTTGACCTAAAGCCTTTTCTTCAATTACCTTAACAAAATCTTTTACAATTTTGTAGTTAACATCAGCATCCAGCAAAGCAAATTTAACTTCACGCAAAACCTCTTTCAAATCAGATTCTGTAATTCTTGCTTTACCTTTTAATTTTCTTGTAATTTCTTGTAGTCTTGATGATAAACCTTCAAAAGCCATATCTTTCTCCCTTCTTTTGTCTTATGAATTTACACTACTCAAGCTAAGAAGTCTATTCACTTACTAAGACATTATGAATGTGTTCTAATATTTTTCCAACCTCTTTATCTGAAGATTTAGATTGAATTTTTGCTATTTCAGATAAGACGATCGCAATTTTTTCTTCTTGCTCCATTGTCTTTTTCATAACATTTAACTTTTCTTCATATTCGAAAAGTTTATTTTCCCCCTTCTTTATATTATCTCTAACTGCTTGTCTTGTTATATTAAGATTTTCTGCAATTTCAGAAAGAGATAAATCGTTGTTATAGTAATCATCAAGAACTTGATATTGTTTTTCAGTTAATAATTTGCCATAAATCTGACAAAGAATACTTATTTTAATATTTTTATCCAAGATAATCACCTCTTTTTTGTAATGCTAATATACTTTACAACATTTTAGTTAATTTGTCAAGCTTTTCTTTAATATATAGCTAAATAAAGGGTAAATTAAAAGGAATGAGCCCTGTATAATACAGAGTTCATTCCCAATCTGCCTAATACCTAATCAAAAAATATCCAATTTTTTAGATTCAGTACAATTTTATAGAATATCTTCCATTTTTATTTTAAACTATCCCTTAAGTCATCTGCTGAATAAAACAATTCATTATTATATTGAACTGGTATAATTGAATAAACTTTTTGGCTCTTAATGTTTATAACAATATCTTTTTGAGCATTCTCTAAACCTAACTCTGAAGCAACCTTACTAGCAACTAAATATCTATAATCTTCGTAACTATCTTCAGAAGCACCAACAACTTTTTCTAAAATATATCTAGAAGCCTCTGTATCCTCTGCTGGTGTTCCTAAATTAGCCAAATCTAAATTACTATTCACTTCAGCTTTTTCAGCATACAAACTAACTTTTTCTTTTATTACATCCATTTCTTTTAAATATAATTTAACTTTAGATTCTTTATATGTAGATATTCCTGCAGTCGCTGCCGCAGTACCTAATATAACTAGCACAACCATTGTTACTACTAAAAGAATAAATGTAACACCATTTTCTTTTTTTAACATATAAAAACTCCCTTATCATTATTAATATGATGAAGTTGTTCCTGAGGATTGCATATAGTTTTGCATAACTAAATTAAATACCGAATCAAAATCAAATACATCTTTGATTTCAGGCATACCATAATCAACGCCATCTGTATCAACTGTAACTGTTTTTATAACAGGTGCTGTAACAGGTTTAGTTGTAGTAGTTTCATTTCCACCATCATCTGTTGATTTTTGCAACTCAACTTTTGAAATTGCATCAACAACATCCATACCTTCAATTACCTTACCAAAAGCTGTATATGTTCCATCAAATCCAGTTTCATCTGCTGTTAAAATGAAGAAACCAGCACTTTGAGAATCATAAAATTCTGTTAACAATGTATCTGCATAGCTTGCATATCCAGTCATTTGAAGCATTGCCATTTCTTGTTGATATTGGCTATATGTTTTTCTATACATTGAAATTACACCTCTTTGATGAGACAATGTATTATCATTATAACCATTTTCAATAAATTCACCTTCTATTTCATATTCTTTATCAGTCTCTCCATCAGCTAAATCTCTTAAATCACTTATTTTTGGTCCCTCTTCAACAGTTTTTCCACTGTCATTAGTTGTTTGTGTTAATCCTCCACGAATTAATCCATCTTCTATATCTGTAAATGTCTTTCCATCATAATAACCTCTTTGAGCTAATCTAATAAAGTTCTTAACTGTATTCGGAGCTTTATCTGGATATAACTCTATTTTTATAGTTCCATATCCTTCTACTTCCATTGTAACAACAGGATTCTTTTTATTATCAACTTTGCTCATTGCAAAATTTACAGTTACCCATACAATAGCAACAACTAATATTAATGTTATTACAATCAATAGTATCTTTTTAAATTTTTCCATAGTATCCTCTCTTTCATATTCGTCTTTATTAAAAGTATCATTTTAACTTTAAATACTTCATAGCATCAATGATATCCTTGCAGCCTATTATATCTAATTTGAATTTTTCTTTCAATAGTTTTTTATTAGAATCTGGGATAATACATTTCTTAAGTCCCATTTTTTCAACTTCTTTAAGCCTTTTTTCAATCATATTAACTGAACGAATTTCTCCAGTCAAACCAACCTCACCAATAACCGCAACATCTTTTGGAATACTAATATTTTTAAAACTAGACGCTGCTGATAAAACAACGCCCAAATCTAGTGCTGGTTCATTAATCTTGATACCACCAACTATATTCATATAGACATCCTGATTTCCAAGATTAATTCCACCAATCTTTTCTAATACAGCAATTAATAAAGTTACTCTGTTATAGTCTATACCATTAGCTGTTCTTCTTGGCATTCCAAAAACTGTTGTACTTGTTAAAGCCTGTAATTCGACTAAAATAGGTCGTGTTCCTTCCAAACTAGCTACAATAACAGAACCAGCAGGATTGTCCTCTCTATCAGTAAGTAAAACACTTGACGGATTTGTAATTTCAACCATACCTTCATTTCTCATTTCAAACATACCTATCTCATTAGTAGAACCAAATCTATTTTTTACACCTCTAACAATCCTATATGAAAAATATCTCTCACCTTCTATATAAAGTACAGCATCAACCATATGTTCTAAAACTCTAGGACCTGCAATTGTACCATCTTTAGTAACATGTCCAATTATTACAGTAGTAATCCCCTTCATCTTGCACATTTTCATTATTCTTGAAGTAATTTCTCTAACTTGACTTACACTCCCAGGTGCAGATGTTATATCATCAGAATACATAGTTTGAATAGAATCAATTATAACCAGTTTTGGATCCATATCTTCTATAGTTTGTTCAATAGCATTAATATCTGTTTCACCCAAAAACATAATGTTCTCACTATTTATTCCTAATCTATCAGCTCTTATTTTTATCTGTTCAGCAGACTCTTCTCCAGATACATATAAAACTTTTCCATCAGTTTTGAATTTCTCACAAATTTGTAAGATTAGCGTAGATTTTCCAATACCAGGCTCACCACCTAGTAAAGTCAATGAACCATTTACAAATCCTCCGCCTAAAACTCTATCTAATTCATCAAATCCAGAACTTATCCTGGAGATTTTTATTTTTTCAATTGACTTCAAAGAAACTGGTGTAACAGTCTTTTTAACAACAGTCTTATTATTTCCCTGTTTTACAACTTTTTCTTCAACAAAAGTATTCCAAGCATTGCATGCTGGGCACTTTCCGAGCCATTTTGCTGACTCATATCCACACTCATTGCAGAAAAAAACAGTGTTTGTTTTAGCCATTAACATCCTCCAATCTAAATTAATACATTTCTCAAACTATATACACAGCCAGAGTACTAAAAAATAAAATTAATTGTTGCGCAGTGAAAGTGGTAGTAGAAGTTCTTAAGAAAATCAATTAGGGAATCTCACAGCAATGAGGGCACTGATTGATTTTCACTAGAACTTCTAAACCACGAAACAAGGTAAACAAATTTTATTTTTTAGTACCCTGGCTGACTATTATGTTCAAATTATTTTAAATAAGTCCTAGCTCATTAAGTCTATTTACAACTATAACATACATTGCATGAGACCAAGTAAGTCCAATTATCCAAGAAGGTTGCATTGTCTCATTATTGACCTGTTCTCCAAGTAAACCATAAGGAGACGCACTCTTGACGACAAAGTCCAAACACTCCTTAGCCTTCTTCTTCTCACCAGCCTCTATATAGTAATTAGCCATCCATAAATTAGCAAGAACCCATGGATTATATCCACCATTATAAGTATCACCTTCATAACGAATATAACCACCAGTATATGTTCTAAGAGTCATATTCATTCTCTCAATAGTATTTAAAAACTTCTTCTCTTTACAAGAAAAAACATTAAATGGAACAACGCTTCCTAAAATACTAATATCCAAACGTCTATCATCAGTATTTCTTACAAAGCTCTTTTTATCATCATCATAAAATTTCTTCAAAACGTATTCTTTAACTTCTCTTTCACGTTTTTCAAAAATCTTTTTTCTCTTCTCAATTGCTTCAATTTTTAATCTATTATTTGTATATTCACCTTTAACTTCAGCATAAATTTTAAGTATAGCAGAATATGCTCCAAAAACTGCAGACATAGAATATAAAGTAATTCCTTCATACTCTTCCCATAAATCATAACTTTTCTGCAACTCGTACTTCTCATTAATAACATCATCAACATATTTTTCTATAAAATCCATTGCATTATCACACATTTTCAAACAATCTTTTAAAAATTTTACATTCTTAGTTTTTTGATAATGTCTAAATACACCAAAAACAACACTTGCCGTTTCATCAATTTGATATCCCCAACATGGTGCTAATCTTCCGTCTGTATAAAATCTTTGCTCCCAGCCACCATTTCTGCCTTGAGTCATCTTACAAAAAACTTTATAAAATTTTTCAGCCTCTTTTGTCATACCAATTTCATCTAAAGCTTCTGTTATAAAAGCTGCATCTCTTGGCCAACAATATGAATATCTACCACATTTGGTTTTATATTCATCACTCTCTACTCCTGCTGATATTCCACCCGTTGTTTCATTAATTAAAAGAGGAAATAATAATATAGTTCTATCATATATTTTCTTTAATGATTCTTTATCTTTAAAATCAATATTAGAATGATCCTTTAAATATTTTCTCCAATATTTCTTAGTATCTTCTAATTCTTTTTTCAAATCAATCTTTCTAAATCTTTCAATTTCAAGATCTAATTCATTTAACATATTTTTTTCTTCATTATTATTTACATATATATACAAATTAAATATTTTTTCTTCGCCAGGTTTCAATACCCCTAAATCATATTCAATACTTGAATCTGGTGACATTCCCACATAATCTTTTCCATAAACTGAGCCACTCATTATTGATTCTGCTGCATTATTTATTTGATAACTTGATATTTTTTCTTTAGCAAAAGTACATACAGCATAATCATGTGTATACTGAAGTAATGCATCATCTTTTATTAAACCACAAGCATCATTGTTTATATTAGTAAATAATTTTGAATATGTTAAAAAGTTCAAATTCAAATCAATATTATTATTGTTTACAAAATGATATCTTCTAACTAACAAATTTTCCTTCATTAACACAAAATCAATTTGTGTGATTTTCAAATTAAAATAAGTATTAATGATTTCTGTTGTTAACACATTAGTTCCATCTATATAAAATTGTCTGAAATTATTATTTATATCATTGTGCAAATATATTAATGCTGAATCATTTATCTTAACTCCTGTATGAAAAAATTCAAAGAACTGTTTGTAATCAGGTGCTTGATTAAATAATCTTAATAATTCTCCATTTTTTGAAAAACTAACTGTCATTTTTTTATTTCCAATAATAGCATCATTAAAATATTTCGTCTCCATACTTATTTATTCCTCCTTAAGATATAACAATAACATGATATTTTATTCTATTAATCCTTTTATTTGTTCCTCAAGTTTTTTCACTTTGTCATTTAATTTCTCAATTTCTGTATTTGGATTTTCTTTCATCAATTTTTCTTCCTTAACAGTTTGAGTCATATTATTAATTTCATCTTTAATCTTATCTAATTTCTCTAATATTTGTAATCTTAAGAACTGTTCTTCAATCTTCTTAGAATATTCAACACATTCTTGTAGTTGAGGAACTTCAGCTACTTCGTATTTTTCTCCAAAACTTGGAATGGTTACAGGAATTTTTACATTAGCCTCTATTAAACCTTTTAATACTTCTTGACTATCTTCCTCACCATGAACAAGGAATATATGCTTTGGTTTATTTATAAATGAATATACAAAGTTTAGTAACCATTCCTGATCAGCATGTCCAGAATATCCTTCAATATATTCTACTCTTGCATTTACAGATATTTCTTCACCAAATATTTTTACTTTATCTGCCCCATCAACAATAGTTCTTCCTAATGTTCCAGGAGCTTGATATCCAACAAATAAAATTGTACTTGCAGGATTCCACAAGTTATGTTTTAAATGGTGTTTAATTCTTCCTATATCACACATTCCACTTGCAGAAATAATAATTGATGGATAATAAGTTTCATTTAAAGCTTTGGATTCATCTGCTGTTGGTGTAAATTGCAATCCAGGAAATTCTAACGGATGATCTCCATGTTTCAATTTTTCTTGAACTTCTTCTTCAAATAAATCTGTATTTTTCTTAAAAATTTCTGTTGCTGAAATTGCCAATGGACTGTCAACAAAAACTGGTGTTTTCATTAATTGCTCATATTTTCTTTGAAATTCAGCATCATCTTTATGAGTTTCTTTTATTTTATCAATTTCATATAAAATTTCTTGTGTTCTACCTACTGCAAATGATGGAATTACAACACGTCCTCCATGATCTAAAGTTTCTGAAACAATATCCAAAAACATACTAGCTTTATCATCATTTTTCATATGAAGTCTGCTACCATATGTTGATTCCATTACCAAGTAATCAGCACTATCAATCATCGTAGGCGAATTTAATAATGGAATATCATTATTTCCTATATCACCTGTAAACACTATTTTTTCATTTTTCCCATTTTCAGTAACCCAAATTTCAATAATACTTGACCCCAACATATGTCCAGCATCATTAAATCTAACTTGAATATTTTCTGCCACATCAACAATTTGGTCATATTGAACTGCTTTAAAAATCTCCAAAGATTTAGCAGCTTCTTCAGCTGTATATAATGGTGGTAACGGATCTAACCCAGCTCTAATTCTCTTTCTATTCTTCCATTCAACTTCATTTTCCTGTATATGGCCACTATCTGGTAACATAATTGAACACAAATCAACCGTTGCTTTGTGAGCATAAATTGGATTTCTATACCCTTCATTATACAATTTTGGTATTCTTCCTGAGTGATCAATATGAGCATGTGTTAATAACATAAAGTCAATTTCATTAACATCAAATAAAAACTCTTCAGAATTTTCCATCTCTTGTGCTGCTTTACCTTGGTACATACCACAATCAACTAAAAATTTCTTTCCAGCAGCCTCTACTAAAAAATTTGAACCTGTAACTGTCTTAGCAGCCCCTAAAAAAGTAATATTCATAAATTACCCCTTTCTTTTGTATCTTTAAATAACATACATTGGTATTCTTTTCTTTTGTCTTACATCTAAATCCTTTTTAGTTAAAGGAAAATCAATTTCATCTTTTTTGTCAACCACTTCATTATCATATACCACAATTTCCAATTTATCATCTTTAATTTCAATTGCTATATCTGTATATTCATAATTAGCAATTGCAGTATCTAAAGCAGTTTCAATGATTCTGAAATTATATTCTATATCTTTGCAAAATATGTTAAATACTTTTTCCTTACAACCTTTTGTAATTACATATTTTAATATTTTTGTAACTTCATCATTAAGTTCAAGAATATCTTCAACCTTTTCATTTTTAGTAACTCTCATCTTTTTGTAATATCTCATCTTATATATTATATCAATAATTTCTTCTTTAGAACTTATTTTTTCAATATTTTCAGCAAAACATTTTATTATTTCTTTGTTAAACAAAATAGCAAAGTCTCTTAGTTTTTTCTTATCATTCACAACTGACATTATCTCAGTTTTTTCAAATAATTCATTCTTTAATCTAGTATAGTTTGTTGGCTTTACTAAATCATTCAAACCATTTATTTTCTTTACACATTCTTTTCTTTCAGTTTGAATCATTTCTGCAAAAACACTCACATTTAATATCTTATTCTCATTTGGTAAATCCATATTGCGTCTATTAAATTCAGCAATTAATGCTTTATCATCATTCAATAAGAAATCTTTTTGTTCTATTTCAGTCAATAATCTTTTACGTTCTTCTGAAACACGATATATATACTCTGTCTTATCCTTCATATTTTCATAAGCACTCATACTTCTAGCTAATTCTATTTTTATCTTATCAGCATTTTTTTCTATATTTTTTGCTAAAACTAATCTAGCCATTGCAATATAAAAATTTGTACTATTTTCTTTTCCATAATATTCTGTTAATTCATTTCTAAGTTCTTGAATATAATCTTTCTTAGGAGACGTATCCTGTTCCCACATTTTCAAAAAATCTTCATCAATCAACATTCGTATCGCTTGATAAATCATATTTGAAACCTGATCAATATTAGTATCTTCATCTATATTCCATGACCAGCCATTAAAATTTCTAATAACCTCTGTATAATTAAGCACCGTTCCTTGAACTAGTATATTTTGCAATTCATTTTTTATAAAATAATACTTTCTAGGTACATAATAATATTTAGGTTTTATATCAATTAAGCCATACAAAATAGCAAGTTCTGTAGGATACACATACATTTTTTTATTCTTTTCATCTGTTAAAGCAAGTACATTTTTTTCTTTCATTGCCTTAATTTCTTCTTGTTTAGGATCTACTAACAATAACTGATTACAATTATCAGAAACAATTTTAATAACACTATCTATAAAATCATTTTGCTTTTCAAAAACTCCTTTAATCTGAGCATAGTCTTTATAAGAAACTTCAATTTTATAAATCATATTTAAAAGAAGGTTTGTTGCGTCTTCAGAAAAATTTTTTTCTTCCAAAATTTTATCTAATATATAATTATAATCTTTAAATTTAGAAAATAACTTTTTTTTCATAAACTTCTTCTTTCTTTCATACTTTATTCATCCACGTTTTCACCACCAGTTGGTGTCATCTTAAGCTCTTGCCATCTCTCTTTTGACATTAATACCTCACGTGGTTTACTTCCTTGATATCCAGAAATAATTCCTCTAGCTTCCATTTGGTCAATAATTCTACCAGCTCTTGCATAGCCAACTTTAAAACGCCTTTGAATTAATGAAGCTGATGCTGAACCAATTTCAATTACTGCTTCAATAGCATCTTGTAAAAATGGATCTGCTTCATCATCTTCTGAATTTTCTTCTAATTCTTTATCTGTTGAATTTGCCTTTTCAATTTTCTCTATAATATCATCATTATAAACTGCTTCACCGTCTTTTTTTAAGAAATCCACTATCTTTTCAACATCACCGTCAGAAATAAAAGCACCCTGAACCCTAGTTGCCTTAGAAGCACCTGATGGATAGAATAACATATCACCTTTTCCTAATAATTTTTCTGCGCCTACACTGTCTAAAATAGTTCTTGAATCAACTTGTGAAGAAACAGCAAACGCAATTCTTGATGGAATATTAGCTTTAATTATACCTGTGATAACATCAACAGAAGGTCTTTGAGTTGCAATAACTAAGTGCATTCCAGCAGCTCTAGCCATTTGAGCTAATCTACAAATTGCATCTTCAACATCTTTTGGTGAAACCATCATTAAATCTGCTAACTCATCTACAATAATAACAATTTGAGGTAACTTACCATCAGCACCTTCTTTATCCAATTGAGCATTATAACCTTTTATATCTCTAACATTCTTTTGAGCAAATAAACTATAACGATTAACCATTTCTTGAACAGCCCAAGCCAATGCACCAGCAGCTTTTTTAGGATCAGTTACAACAGGAATTAACAAATGAGGTATTCCATTATAAACTGAAAGTTCAACAACCTTAGGGTCAACCATTATAAGTTTAACTTCACTAGGTTTAGCTTTATACAAAATACTTGTAATTAAAGTATTGATACAAACTGATTTACCAGAACCAGTTGAACCAGCAATTAAAACGTGAGGCATCTTGGCTATATCTGTAATAACATTGTCTCCTGAAACACTCTTACCTAAAGCAAATGACAATTTAGATTTTGAATCTCTAAACTCATCTGAATCAATTATATCTCTTAAAGGAACAATTTCTTTTTCCTTATTTGGAATCTCGATACCAACAGCTTGTTTTCCAGGTATTGGAGCCTCAATTCTTATACTTTCAGCTGCCAAATTCAAAGCAATATCATCAGCAAGCTTAGCAATCTTACTAACTCTAACACCCTCCGCTGGTTTCAATTCATATCGAGTAATAACAGGTCCAACAGATACATTCTCAACCTTAGCAGAAACCCCAAAGCTATACAAAGTCTTTTGAAGTTTTGTAGCTGTATCAGTCAAAGCCTTCTTGCTTCCCTTAGTAGTTTTACTATCACCATGTTTCAAAAGATTAACAGGAGGAATTTCATAATTCTCATCATCAACAGTATGAGTATAATGATCTAATTGTAAAACAGCTTTAGTTTTTTCTTCTTTTTCCTCTTGAACTTCTTTAAATATATTTTCTAATTCATCTGGATTACTTTTCTTTGGTTCCATCTTCTCTGGAACATCTTCTTTATCTTTTTTACCAAATAAACTAAATTTAGATTTCTTTTCTTCATCATTAGATTTGTCATTAAAGTGATTAATAACAATTTCATCTTGAATTAACTCAACCTGATCATTTTTAGGTTCTGGTTCTTTAGCTTTTGGTTGAGCTTCTTGAACAGCAGCCCTCGTTTTTCTTCTTTCTTCTCTTCTTTCATTAAAAGCTTGTCTCTGCTCTTCTCTTCTAGCTCTTTTTTCTTCTTTTCTGTCTTCTCTACCATCTATAAATTCAATTAAAAATTCCACTGGGTTAACACCAACTAAGTACATACAAGTTATAACTGCAATAACAATTGTTAAAATTGTAGTACCAAGAGAACCAATCATATTAATTAACGGTGTAGCCACAATAGCTCCTATTGCTCCTCCACCTTTATTCATAATTCCAAGATTATATGCTTCACTAACAATTTCCTCAAAAGTTACATTACCAGCTATCGTTGCCTTTGAAAATTGATGAACATGCATAACTACAGATACACAAACTACAAAAATTATAAATTGAGTAAGTTTTGTAGTAACATAATCGCTATCTTCTTTCATCAACGAAAGAGCTGTAACCACTATACCCACAGGAATTATATATTTTATTACTCCTAGCAAACCTCCAAACAATGGACTTAAAAAAGCCCCTATTTGTCCTGCTCCAGTATATATCAATACTCCCAACATAATACCAACTATTAGCATAATAATTATAACCATTTCTGGACTTAAACTAGTTTTTTTCTTTGATACTGCTGCCTTCTTTTTTCTTCTTTTAGCCAATGTTATATCCCCCATTTCTCCATCTTATTAATCTATATCATTATATCAAATACCTAAAAAAATAACATCATTTTTTAGTTTTTTTTGTAACTATTATTTCTAAATTATTTCAACATAAGTTGTACGAACATTTGCACGCTTTAGTTTTTTTAAATTTATTTTTATCAGATAATCTTAACACTATAAATCAAACATTTTTATTAATTTATTTATAGTAAAACTATTTTTTTCAATTTACATTTTTCTCTATAGTTTTCTATAAAATATAAAAACCAGACCCTTAACAATTCATTCTTGAATTGCAGACTCTGGTAATCTATCTCATTTAATTATTTTAATTCTTTTCTATTATTCTTTATTGTAACAATTGCACTATTTATTGTAGCCTGAGCTGCTTCAACATTTGATCTTAAAGAAGAAATAGTTTCTTCAATTTCTGCTAGTATATTGTCAGCATATTCTTTTGTTCCTTCTGACATCTCTCTAGCCATTTCATTAGCAGATTCAATAATTTTTTGTTTTTCGTCATAAGCTTTTCTAGTAATCTCATGTTCATCAATCATAGCTATTATTCTATTCTCTGCTTCTTTAACTATATCTTCGCCTTCTTTTTTAGCTTCTTGAATTATTCTAGTACGTTCTTCTTTTACCCATTTGGCTTGTTTCAATTCATCAGGCAATTTCAGTCTTATTTCTTTAACAACATCTAAAAGCTCATCTTTGTCGACAATATGTTTATTAGAGAATGGTATCTTCTTACTATTCTCAAGTATATCTTCAATTGTTTCTAAAAGAGTGAATATTTCCATTCCTTTTCATCCTTTCTTTGGAATAATCCACAAATTATCCCTTACGGTTTAAAAATATAAGACTAACTCGCCCATACTTTCTTGTATCAAAAACATTTATATTTAAAATATTAATATCTTTTAATATTCTTTCCGGTTCATCCGTCTCAGCAATTATAATAAAATCATCATTTAAAATATCAGAATCTAATATTTTCTCCAAAGATTTTTTAATCAAATCAGTTTTATATGGTGGATCTATAAAAACAACATCTATTTTCTCATTCAGTTGTTCAATAAATGATATTGCTTTTTCAAAATCATTTCTAATCAAAATAGCCTGATCTTGAAACTTCGTTTTTTCAATATTCTTTTCAACAATATTTGCAGCATTTCTATTCTTTTCACATAAAAATACCTTTTTAGCTCCTCTGCTAATTGCCTCTAACCCTAAAGCACCCGAACCAGCAAACAAATCTAAAACAACAGCATCCTCTAAATCAAAATTGATAATATTAAATAAAGGTTCTTTTACTCTGTCTAATGTTGGTCTTGTATCCAATCCTTCAAGTGTAAACAATTTAGTTCCTCGAGCTGTTCCACTAATAATTCTCATATTAAATAAAAACCTCGATAATTTTATAAGTATATTTTATTTTAAATATATAATAAGTCAATACGATTAACACAAATGTAAAAATAAATTAATTTTGTAACAGTAGCTTAATTCTTTTGTAACATGGCTTTCCAATACAAACATTTATTCTACACATTCGATTAAAATTCGATATTATTCATTTTAGATTTATTACATATTTTTAGAAAAAAAAAGAGATGGTAAACCCACTCTTTTTCTTTATCTCTTGTGTAAATTAATCTTCTTTCATATCTTTAAGTAATTCTAATTGTGATATTAACAAAGCTTCCATTTTAGCCCTATAAATATCAAATTGTTTTTTAGTTTCAGCAAACTCTCTTTTTCTTGTTTCTGACTCTTTTGTAAGTTCATCAACAGATTCTTGCATCTTTGATCTAGCATTTCTAATTATGCTATCAGCTTCATCTTGTGCATTATTTTTAATATCATCAGCTGTTTTTTGAGCCATAACTAAAGTGTTTTGTAAAGTTTGTTCTATATTTTTATATTTCTCAAGGTCACCCTTAGATCTTTCTATTTCTGCACGAAGCTCAGTATTTTCTTTATAAAGTTTTTCATAGTCAACTGTAATTTCATCCAAAAAATCATCTACTTCATCTACATTGTAACCATTCATCATTTGTTTTTGAAATTTTTTGTTTTCAATGTCTAGTGGTGTAAGCATAACAATCCTCCTATTTATTTATTTAGCCATGAAACAGAAAGTTTATTTTTTATTTCCTCTCTTGTCATATCGTTAACTATATCATAATTAAATGGTGCAACTATAAATATTGAATTAGAAACTTTTTCAAAATGTCCATCAAGAACTTTAACAGCTCCACTTATAACGTCTAATATTCTTCTTGCAACATCTTTGTTTACATACTCAAGATTTACAACTATAGCATTTTTTTCTCTTAAAAGAATACAAATATCTTCAGCTTGTTCAAAAGCTGTAGGTTTTGCTATTTTCATTTTAATTTGTTGTTGCGCTATATTAACAACTCTATTTTTTCTTTTAAAGATTCCTCTATCTTCTTCATCTTGTGCTTCATCTTCTGGTTCGTATGTATATGAATATTCATTATCTAGCATTTCTTCATCTTCTTGAGCTTCTCCGTTATCTACTCCTAAAAAATCTAATATTTTATTTACAACTGCATTAGCCATCTAATTTCCTCCCAAAATTATCTTCAAATTTTAATTACTGCATATAGTATCCTTCTTTTTTAAATAGATGTCAATAACCAGAAAGATATTGTTATACAAAATTAATATTCTTGTAATAATATTGTAACATTATTTATCTTTTACTATAATTTTATCATAGCGTTTTATACTGTACATATTACTAATTTCATCATAAGAATAACCCATTTCTTGTAATTCCTGTGTTGTATAATTATCTACTATAGAATACGCATCATTTTGTTTTAAAATTTTAACCAAAACTTTTGCCTTATATCCAGCTCTATTTCTTTCTACATAAGATTTTTCTCCTTCAGTTATTATAGCAGAATTAGGAACTTTTAATCCACTATATTCCCACCAAATAACATCAACAGAAATTTTTCTATAATTAATTAGCTTTTCAGGTAAATCTTTAATTTTAAATACAATAATTCTACAATCATCATCTTCTTTTATATATACTATTTCTGATGAAATCGAATTTTCAGCATCATACCTTATTTTAACCTTGTCTCCTACTTTAGCATTCATAGCCGCATCCGAATTCATTTCAATAGCTAAATATGAATAAAACTCAGTTATAATTTTTCCTTTTTCATTGCTTGTTTCTATCAACTCACCAGTTCTCAAATTCAAATCATCCAAAAAGTTCTTACTCAAATAACTAAAATCTGCAGTAGTTAGTACCTTTTCCAAATTATCAACTCTATATGAAACTGTTCCACTAACATCTGCATTTATTTCCTCAGCTCCATCAGTCAATTTATTTAAACAAGCTGTTCTTTGATTAATTAAATCTTTTAAATAAGAACCCGCAGGACTTAACTCACCAACAATAGTAGAAATTTTATACGTACAATCATCAATCTCTTTTTTATAATTAGATATTTCTTCAAGATTATTTGTATTATATATTTTTTCTTCCAATTTTTTAACTTTATTTTTCAAAATTTCTATATCTGTAGGATAAATAGTAGACTTCTCGTTATTTTGAACCTCTGCTATTTTCTTATCCAAATCTGCAATCTCATTTTTAATCGTTTCTTCACCATTTACGTAATACCTAAATACTGAATCCCCCTTAGCTACTCTTTTTCCTTCAGTTATGATTTTTTCCATACCATTCATATAATTATTTCCTTGAAGAACAACTTCATCTCTTATAACATATGCATCAACACTTTCAGATAAATCCAAATTTCCCTGTTCAACAACAAAAGTATCAGTAGGTCTCATTATCAATCTAACAGTATTATAAATTAAATACACTATCATTATTATTGCAAGTAAAATCAAAAATATTTTTGCAACAACATTTCTAGGCTGTTTCTTTTGTTCATCCAATTAAAAATCATTCCCTTCATTCTAATTTTTAATATTATCAATAATAATATCAATATTTTTTTCTCTCTTGTCCAAACCGTCTATCCAAATGATTTCTTTATTTTTTCTAAACCAAGTAAGTTGTCTCTTAGCATATCTTCTTGTTTCCTGCTTAATTTTATCTATCATTTCTTCTTTACTACTCTTTCCATCAAGATATTCAACCACTTCTTTGTACCCTAATCCCTGCATAGCAGTTGGAAAATGATCATATTTAGATACAACATTTTTAACCTCATCTATTAATCCTTGATCAATCATAATATCGACCCTTAAATTAATTCTATCATATAATTTTTCTCTATCCATATTAATAGCAAAAACTCTATAATCGTATTTTACACCTTTGCTTCTAGAAAGTTTTTCTAACTCTGTCTTCGTTTTGCCAGTAGCCTTATATAATTCTAAAATTCTAACAATTCTTTTCTTATCATTAGGACTAATCTTCTTTGTCGCATCATAATCAATTTCCATAGCTTTTTTATAAAGATCAGCTAATCCATCATCAGAATCAGCAATTTTCATTAACTCATCTCTACATCTTTGATCAAATTCAATTTCAGGATATTCAATACCATAAATTAAAGTATCAATATACAAACCCGTTCCACCAACCAATATTGGAACTTTTCCTTTACTTAAAATCAATTCAATTTTCTCTTCAGCATCACGTTTAAAATCAGCCACAGAATATCTCTCATCTGGAGAAACAAAGTCTATCAAATAATGAGGTATTCCTTCCATCTCTTCAGCAGTAGGCTTAGCAGTACCAATACTCATATCTTTATATATTTGCATTGAATCACATGAAACCACCTCTCCATTGATTCTTTTAGCTAATTCAACTCCTAGTGATGTTTTTCCCGAAGCTGTTGGACCAGCAATAACAATAACCTTATTCTTATCCATATAAAACCTTTCTAAAATACTTACGCCTTTTAATATAATCCCATTCGCTCACTTTCTAACTTGCTAATTACTTTCTTGCAAACTTACGCTCAATATCATACTTACTCATCTTAATTGCAGTTGGTCTACCATGAGGACAAGTAAACGGATTAGGTAATTGAAGCAACCTATCCATAAGAGTATCTACCTCTTTCTCATCCAATCTCATATTAGCCTTAACCGCTGATTTACAAGCAATAGTAGCAATGAATCTATCCTCTTTATCTTGTCTATCAGTTCTTGAAAAATTATCAACCTCATCCAATAAATCAAGAAACAATTGCTTAGTATTCATATCCATACAAATATTTGGAACACCTGTCAATTTAATAGTATTTTCACCAAACGCTTCTAAAGTAAATCCAGCCTGTTCAAACATTTCTAAATTCTCTTTTATTGTTTCAGCTTCCTTATGAGTTAAATTAATAATATCAGGCAATAACATTAATTGAGAATCCTTATCAGTTGTACTATAATAATTCTTTTTAACCTTCTCATACATAATTCTTTCATGAGCAGCATGTTGATCAATAATATACATCTCATTTTCAATCTCAACAATTATATATGTAGAAAATGCAATTCCAATAAATTTATAGTTCTTTCCAGACATGTTTTTAAACTCATCTAATCTCTCAGTATTTTCTTCTGAAATACTCTCAAGTGGCTTTTCAATTTGAACTTGTTCTGCAACCTCATTCATAGGCTTTACAGTATTTTTTATTTCTTCAAAAACCTTTTTCTCATTATCTGAAAGTTTTTTTTCATCAATAGGTTCAACATTTTTGCTAACCTTATTTCCAAATATTTTAGCATACATATCATTAAATTGTTCTGGTTGAGTTTCATCAGATTTATCTTTATTTAAAGGATTTTCTAATTTACTATTTTTAATAGCTTCTTCAAGAATTTCATCAGACTGTCTCTGTTGAATAATTTCAGCTGTCTTTTCTTGTACTTGCTCTTCAGATGGAACTGTCACCTTTGATTCCTCAGCAAATTCCGTATTTGCACTCTGTTCAAATCTCTTTACTTCCTCTGAATCTTCTTTTTCTTCAATAATAGGTGTATACACAGGAGCTGCAACTTCAGATACTCCAAGTTCTTTAAGACCTTTTCTAAATTTATAAACTTCCTCTAATAAATTATCTTTTTCTTCTGGTTTTTCCTCCATTTTATTTTTCTTAAAAAATGAGAAAACTCCATTCTTCGTTTTTTCTTCTTTTTCCTCTTCTTCATCTTCTTTAATAGTTTCAACCACTTGATCAGCTTCTTCTTGTAGTGGAAGAGCTGTATTTTTTCGAACCTCATCTTGTGCATTTCCCGCATTTTGACTTACTTGAGAAACTGTTTTGCTTTTCTCTTCTTTTTCTTCTATTACATCTTCAACTAATTCTTTTTTAGCTAAGGCTTCTTTTATAGCGTAATATACTGCTTTAAACACCTTATTTTCTTCTTCAAATCTTACTTCCAATTTAGCAGGATGAACATTAACATCAACTAATGCTGGATCTATAGTTAAATTTAAAACTAAAAATCCATATTTATTAATCGGAATCATTCCTTTGAAAGCTTGCTCAGCAGCAGCTGTCAAAGTCTTATCTTTTATGTATCTACCATTAACAAAATATAATTGATTAGAACGATTAGATCTTGCAATTTCAGGTTTTCCAACTACACCATAAACATGTATTCCCTCATATTCATAGTCAGTCTCTATAACTGCTTCTGCAATGTCTTTTCCGTAAATACTGTAAATTACACTTTTCTCATCATTATTTCCTGAAGTTTGAATAACTGTTTTTCCCGTATTTATAAGTTTAAAAGAAATATTCTTATTAACTAACGCTAATCTAGTAATAGCATCTTCTATATATCCAGATTCGGTATAATCTTTTTTCAAGAATTTATATCTAACTGGTGTATTGTAAAATAAATTTTTAACAGTAATTGTAGTTCCAATAGGAGCACCAACTTCACCAAATTCAAGTGTTTTGCCACCTTCAACAACTATTCTATGTCCAATATTAGAATCCTTTGTTCTTGATATCATTTCAACATTTGCAATAGCTGCTATACTTGCTAAAGCCTCACCTCTAAACCCCATTGATGTAACTTTAGTAATATCTTCAGCAACTCTAATCTTACTTGTAGCATGTCTTTCAAAAGCAATTTCCATATCATCTTCAGCTATACCTTTACCATTATCAGAAATTCTTATAAAAGAAATACCACCGTTTTTTATTTCAACAGTTACTTTTGTAGCCCCTGCATCTATTGAATTCTCGACCATTTCTTTAACAACTGAAGCAGGTCTTTCAATAACCTCGCCTGCAGCTATTTTATTAATTGTTAGATCATCTAATAATACAATATTACCCATAATTCATCCTTTCTAACATGAAAACTTAATTCTTAAAATAAATTTTCATTATTCCAGATCCATAATTCCGACTATTATTACTAGTTGGTATTATATCACTAACCTTAGCAGTTTGTATACAAATTTTACATTTTTTTAAGTCACACTTTTTCTATAAATTCATAGTATATAACATACTAAGGAATTACAAAAAAGCACATAGCTTTATACTTACAAAGGGGGGAAATATAATGCCAGAAAACAGAGGTTGCGGTGGCGGATTCGGAGATGACTGCTTATGGATCGTATTACTTTTAATAATAATCTGTTGTTGTTGCGGTGGTAACAGAAACTGTGGATGCTAATTAAAACATAGTATCAATTTCCAAATCCTTTATTAATCCCTTAGCACTTGCTAAGGGATTTCTTTTTTCAGTAGAGCAAAAATAGACATTATAATAATTATAAATTTTTACAAATGTCCACGTATTTGTTCGTCACATAATTTTTTTATATATAGCAAATTAGCTCTACATCTTCAATAGAAATATCTCTATTAAGCAAAAATCTTCCTTGTTAGCAATAAACTAACAAAGAAGATTTTTTTGTAGCACTTATATATTGTCTAGAAATTTTATCTCTCGACTTTAAAATTATATATTAATTACAAATCGAATTAACTCATTTTATAATTTTCTATTAATATCCCATCTCTGTTGGCATTCCAGCACCTTCGCCATGTCCGCCACATCCACAAGATTTTTCTTTTTTATTAACAACACATGATTCAGTAGTTAATATCATTGAAGAAATACTTTCTGCATTTTGAAGAGCAGATCTTGTAACTTTAGTTGGATCAACTATTCCAGATTTTTTCATATCTACATATTCTTCATTCTTAGCATCAAATCCAATTCCAACTTTGCTTGATTTAACTTTATCCAAAATAATAGCGCCTTCTAATCCAGCATTAGCAGCAATTTGTCTAACAGGCTCTTCCAATGCAGCTAAAATAATTTTAACACCAATTTTTTCATCATCTTTTACTTCTTTTAGTAATTCTTCAACCTTTGGAATTATATTAATATAAGCTGTTCCACCACCAGCAACAATACCTTCTTCAACAGCAGCACGAGTAGCAGACAAAGCATCCTCAATTCTCAATTTTTTCTCTTTCATCTCAACTTCAGTAGCAGCACCAACTTCAATAACAGCAACACCACCAGCAAGTTTAGCAAGTCTTTCTTGTAATTTTTCTTTATCATATTCACTTGAAGTTTCATTTATATTAGCTTTAATTTGTTTAATTCTAGCTTGTAATTCTTCTTTATCTCCTTCTCCACCAACAATAATTGTACTATCTTTTTGAATTTTTATTTGTTTTGCTCTACCTAAGTTTTCAATAGTAGTGTCTTTAAGTTCTAGTCCTAAATCATCAGTAATAACAGTTGCACCTGTTAAAATAGCAATATCTTGTAACATTGCTTTTCTTGAATCACCAAAACTTGGAGCTTTAACAGCAACAACATTTAAAACACCTCTTAATTTATTTAAGATTAATGTTGATAAAGCTTCACCTTCAATATCATCAGCAACAATTAGCAATTTACCAGATTGTTGCATTAAGCTTTCTAGTAAAGGTAAGATCTCTTGAATACTGCTAATCTTTTTATCAGTCAATAATATGTATGGATTATCCATTACAACTTCCATTTTTTCAGTATCTGTTACCATATATGGAGAAATATATCCTTTATCAAATTGCATACCTTCAACAACTTTTACATCAGTATTTGATGTCTTAGATTCTTCAATAGTAATTACACCATCTTTAGAAACCTTTTCCATAGCATCAGCTATCAAGCTACCAATTTCTTCATCATTAGCAGAAATACTTGCAACTCTTGCAATATCTTCTTTTCCATTTACTTCAGAAGAAATCTTTTTCAACTCTTCAACAGCTTTATCAGTTGCTTTATCCATACCTCTCTTAATTGCCATTGTATCTCCACCAGCAGCAATATTTCTAATTCCTTCTTTTATCATTTTTTGAGCTAAAACAGTAGCTGTTGTTGTACCATCACCAGCAACATCATTAGTTTTAATTGAAACTTCCTTAACTAATCCAGCTCCCATATTTTCATAAGGATCCTCAAGTTCAATTTCTTTTGCAATAGTAACACCATCATTTGTAATAAGAGGTGCACCATAGTTTTTATCTAATACAACGTTTCTTCCTTTAGGTCCTAAAGTAACTTTTACTGTATCAGCTAATTTATTAACTCCATCTAATAATGCTTTTCTAGCATCTTCACCATATTTAATATCTTTTGCCATTTAAAATCATCTTCCTTTCCTATTCTACAATAGCCAAAATATCAGATTGGCTAACAATTAAATACTCTTCATTTTCGTATTTAACTTCTGTTCCTGCATATTTATTTAAAATTACTTTATCCCCTTTTTTTACATACATTTCTTCCTTTTCCCCGTCAACAATCTTACCAGGACCAACCTCAATAACTTCAGCTATTTGTGGCTTTTCTTTGCTTGCAGTAAGGATAATCCCACTCTTAGTTGTTTCTTCTTTTTCTTTCATTTTTACTAAAACTTTATCAGTTAATGGTTTTATCATTTTTACTACCTCCTTTAAAATTAGCACTCTTCATTCGAGCTTGCTAATAATTTATACCTTTTATTAATATTTGTCAATAGTAATTATATGATTTAAATAAAAAAATAGAACTAAAGTTTAAAAAACTTTAGCTCCATTTTATTTATTCCCCCGTAGAAACATTTTCTATCTTATTTCCATTTTCATCTATTAAATAATAATTCATTATATAATAAGATTTATCTTTATGAAGTAACAAAAATTCTAAGGTATCAGTCTGATCTATTCCCTCATCAGGAGAAATAGTTCTGATTTTTGCAGTCATCTTAGATAAATATTTAGTTACATCTTGAATTTCAGAATTTTCAATTAATTCCAACGTAACATTAGTTTCCAAAATAGAATTAACTAATGCTTGTTCTTGATTTTTTAAGCTATATTGCATAACTATCAAATCATCATAATCTGATGGATTAGATAAAATTTCTTCATATTTATCATCAAACTTAGTTTCATCACCATCACTTTCTTCAACATAAATATATAAACCAACCTGATCCATAATAGCTGCAACTCCAGACCCATCATGTTCATTATATGCTTGTATAAAAGCACCTAATATTCCACTAGCAGTATCATATCCAACTTGACCAATTTCTGTTTCATATCCAATATCAGTTAATGTTATATTTTCTTTTGCTTCTTTATCACGTCTTTGTTTATCTTTTTTTGTCAGAACTACAGAAGCACTCATACATACAATAAGAATTATTACTAACCCCATATTAATCAATAACTTCTTTTTTCCCATTTTTCCTACCTAACTTTAGATAAAATCTAAATCTTTTGTATAATTATTAATATTGTCTTCCCCATACAACCATTTTATCAGCCTTCTTACCACAAACTGGGCAAGTATCACCTAAATGTTCTTGTTCAAATGGCATACATCTTGATTTAGCGCCTGTTAAATCTTTTATTTTTTCTTCGCACTCTTCGCTTCCACACCACATTGATTTAACAAATCCTTGATTTTCTTCCAATATTTTAGCAAAATCATCCAAGCAATGTGCAACACTTGTTTTTTCTTTCATTCTTTTTGCACAAGTATCATACATATTTTTTTGAATTTCTTCCATCAATTCAGCTAAACGTTCTTCAATTTTTTCAAGTTCAACAGTTTCCTTTTCATTAGTATCTCTTCTAACTAAAACTACTACACCATTTTCAATATCTTTTGGGCCAATTTCGATTCTAACTGGAACACCTCTCATCTCCCAATCATTAAACTTAAATCCTGGAGAATATTGTTCTCTATCATCAATCTGCATTCTAAATTTATCTTTTAAACTATTATAAATTTCTTCTGCTTTTTCCTTAACTCCTTCTTTATGCATAGCAACAGGAACAATAACAGCTTGAGTTGGTGCAACTCTTGGTGGAAGTTTTAATCCTCTATTATCACCATGAGCCATAATAACTGCACCAATTAATCTAGTAGTTGTGCCCCATGACGTTTGATACGCATATTCTTCTTTACCTTCTTTGTTTTGAAATTTAATTTCAAAAGGTTTAGAAAAATTTTGTCCAAAATAATGGGATGTTGCAGCTTGAAGAGCTCTACCATCATGCATTAAAGTTTCAACTGTATATGTAGAATCTGCTCCTGCAAATTGTTCGCTCTTTGTTTTTTGTCCTGTAACAACTGGAATAGCTAATAAATTTTCTATTGTATCTGCATAAACGCCTAACATATCCAAAGTAAATTTTTTAGCTTCATCTGCTGTAGCATGAATTGTATGTCCTTCTTGCCATAAAAACTCTCTTGAACGTAAAAATGGTCTTGTTTCTTTTTCCCATCTTAAAACGCTACACCATTGATTATATAAAAATGGTAACTCTCTCCATGAACTTAACCATTTTGAATACATCTTAGAAAAAATAGTTTCTGAAGTAGGTCTTACACAAAGTCTCTCTTCTAATTCTTCTTCACCACCAATAGTAACCCAAGCTACCTCTGGTGCAAAACCTTCAACATGATCTTTTTCCTTCATTAGAAGGCTCTCTGGAATTAAAAGTGGCATTGATATATTTTTAACTCCATACTCTTTAAATCTATCATCTTCATATTTTTGAATGTTTTCCCATATTGCATATCCATATGGTTTAATCGCTATAAAACCTTTTACATCAGTATAATCAGCTAAATCTGCTTTAAGCACAATATCAGTATACCATTGTGCAAAATCTTCATCTATATTTGTTATCTCCTGTACGAATTCTTTTTTATTACTCATTTTCAACACTCTCCTCGTTATTTTTTATCTGTACTTCATTCATATCTTCAAGTACAATTTGCTCATTTTCATCTAATTTATAACGCGGAAGTTCGGGCAGTTCATCTAATGAAGATAATCCAAACATTTTAAGGAACTCTTCTGTTGGGCGATATGTAGTTGGTCTACCTGGTGCATCTAACTTTCCAGCATCTTCTATTAAATGATATTCCATCAATCTATATAAAGTACCATCAGAATTAACGCCCCTAATTGCTTCTATCTCAGCACGTGTTATTTTAGGATTATATGCAATAATTGACAAAGTTTCTAAAGCTGCTGCTGATAAAGAAGGCTTAGCCCTGTTATCAAAAAGTTGTACTAAATAGTCATATGAGCTTTTTTTAGTAGTAAGTTGATAACCATCATTCACCTTTATCACTTCAATCCCTCTAGATTCTTCTTGGCAATCATTCATATAACTTTGAACAATAGCCTCAACCTCATCAGGTGTCATTTCTAAAATTTTTGCAAACTCAGAAATTTTTACTACTCTTCCAGCAGAAAACAACATAGATTCAATTATTGACTTAGCTTGTTCAAGTTTCATCCGTTTAATTCTCCTTATTCTAAAATGTTATATCATCACATCAATTTTTCAATATAACTATTATTACATGAAATTGTTGTTATGTCAATAAAAACAGCCCTCTTAATCCCCAAAAAAACGTTCTGTTATTTTAATCAAAAAAACATTAATAAAGCTTGATTTAAAAGCAATTTAGTGTTATAATAGATATGTATTTATTGAAAGGAAATGAATTTTATGAAAACATTAGAAAGAGAATCTATTTTAAAAAGATTATAAATATATTAA
>ENA-ORMR01000679-ORMR01000679.1-human-gut-metagenome-genome-assembly--contig:-NODE-679-length-31568-cov-4.112366_pt1 | contig 31568 bp, 39 predicted proteins | sample MGYA00242107_ERZ509003 | MGnify/ENA primary metagenome ERZ509003 (study PRJEB26280, sample SAMEA2338699) | human gut metagenome | biome: human gut; feature: human-associated habitat; material: faeces...
TAATTCAGAGCGTGATCTTTCAAATAATGATTTAAATAATCGATTACTTCGTTCATTTTTGCTTGATTTTCAAAATCTTCCGGAGTAATGCCGGAGCGTACAAGCCCTCTTAAAACAACTGCCGGATAGAGGTTTAAAATCGGGTTGTTGTATGAATTGTAGAAGGTTGACATGTTTTTAATAAGTTCTAACAGCTCATCACCGGTTTTGACTTTCGATTTTTTCTTATCAGAAAGGCTGAGATTTTTTATTCCGCGTTCTTTAAGCATTTTGTCAAGCGCGTGTTCGTTAAATAAATACTCGGAAGTTTTGCCGGTTGTAATCTTGTAAAGCGGCGGCTGAGCAATGTAAACATAGCCGTTTTCGATTAACGGTTTTGCATATCTGAAGAAGAAGGTCAAAAGAAGTGTTCTGATGTGCGCGCCGTCAACGTCCGCATCGGTCATAATGATAATTTTGTGATAACGGAGTTTTTCAAGGTCAACTTCTTCTTCGTTTTTGCTGATGTTTATGCCAAAAGCCTGAACCATTGACTGAATTTCGTTGTTGCCGTAAATCTTGTCAAGCCTTGCTTTTTCAACGTTTAAAATCTTGCCGCGCAAAGGCAGAATTGCCTGAAACATTCTGTTTCTGCCCTGTTTTGCAGACCCGCCCGCTGAATCTCCCTCAACGATGTATATTTCGCATTTTTCGGGTTCTCTGTTAGAGCAGTCGGCAAGTTTGCCGGGCAATGTCGAGTTTTCAAGAACGGTTTTACGTCTTGTAAGTTCTCTTGCCTTACGTGCTGCTTCGCGTGCGCGCTGCGCCTGAAGTGTTTTTTCCAAAATCATTTTGGCGATTTTCGGATTGAATTCAAGCCATTCCTGCAATTTGTCGCGGACTGCGTCTTGCACTGCGCCCATTGCTTCTTGAGAGCCGAGTTTTTCTTTTGTCTGCCCTTCGAATTCAGGGTTCGGAATTTTGACTGAAACGATTGCTGTCAAACCTTCACGGACGTCTTCACCGGAGAGGTTTTGGTCAGAATCTTTCAGAATATTATTTTTTCTTGCGTAATCATTTAAAACACGTGTAATTGAGTTTCTGAAACCTGTTAAGTGGGTTCCGCCGGAGTGTGTGTTGATGTTGTTTGCAAAGGAAAGAACGCTTTCGTTGTAGGCGTCTGTGTATTGCATTGCAACTTCAACCTGCATGTTGTCAACGACTTTGTCAATGTAAATCGGTTTGTCATGAAGAACGGTTTTGTTTTTGTTCAAAAATTCAACGTAGCTTCCGATACCGCCGACAAAGTGGAAGGTTTCAGTTTCTTCGGTGTGAGCGTTTGTGAAGATGATTTTCAAGCCTTTGTTCAGGAATGCCATTTCACGAAGTCTGTTTGCAATTACGTCGCAGTCGATTTCGGTTGTTTCAGTGAAGATTTCAGGGTCAGGCCAGAAGGTGGTTTTTGTACCTGTTTTGTCGGTAGCTTCACCTTTTTCCACCGGTGCAAGAGGCTCGCCTCTCATGTATTCCTGACGCCAGACAAAGCCCTGACGTGACACTTCAACGCGGTATTTTTCTGAAAGCGCGTTTACAACTGACGCACCAACTCCGTGAAGACCGCCTGAAACTTTGTAACCGCCGTCGCCGAACTTTCCGCCTGCGTGAAGAACTGTGTGAACGATTTCAAGAGCAGATTTACCTGTTTCAGGTTTGATATCAACCGGAATTCCGCGGCCGTTGTCTTCTACTGTTACGCTGTTGTCTTTGTTTACGGTAACGTGTATGTCGGTACAAAATCCTGCAAGAGATTCGTCAATTGAGTTATCAACGATTTCATATATGCAGTGGTGAAGTCCGCGCTGAGATGTTGAGCCGATATACATACCGGGTCTCATTCTGACAGCTTCCAAGCCTTCTAAAACACGAATATTACTTGCATCATAAGATGCGCTTGTTTTGGTTTCGATTGCCTCATTGTTGTCCGGAAGGTCAACTACCTCAATTTTTTCAACCTGCGGAGTCGCAGCGGCAGTTTGTTCTGTTACTTCCTGAATTCCATCTGACATATATGTTTCTCCCCTTAATTAGTCTAATTCCCTTGATAATATTGTAACACAAACATTTTTAAAAACAAAATTATTTATCTTTTGTAACTTAAATCTACTTGCGGAAATAGAAAAAAAGCTTTATAATAATAAAGTACACTAATAAGGAGCTATAGATATGAAAAAGCAGACTATGATTGAATTTTCGGGGGGGGGGGGCGTCCTGTAACCCGGCTCCTGTAAGGGTTTTCTCTAAATTTACGTGGTTGGGGCGATTAGTATCATTCGTTGGAGATTTCTTTTCTTTAAACAGCTCGCTAGCTCGCTATCGTTTCGAAAAGAAATCACCCAAGAACTTCGCCGCGAAGAAACAAGATAATAATGTTACGAACAGCTCACCGTTCACTGTTCACCGTTCACTAATTAACGAAACGGCCTTTTCACCTTTCACTTCTCACTTTTCACTTACCCAACCCCCCGCCTTCACCCTTGCCGAAGTTCTCATCCCCCTCGGCATAATCGGTATTGTCGCTGCCATGACTTTACCGTCTTTAGTCGGCAAATACCAGAAAAAAGTAACAGTTGAAAGATTGAAAAAAGTATATACGGTGCTTTCTCAAGCTGTGCTTATGTCCGTAAAAGACCACGAAGCAATTGAATACTGGGATTTTGAATTGAGTTCCCAAGAGTTTATGGATACTTATTTGAAGCCGTATTTTCAAAATATTGCCTCTGAAATAACCTCATCTGATACCGCCAAAAATTCAAAGAAATATGCATTAGCTGACGGCACAACTTTTTCCGGCTGGATGTTCAAAAATCCAAATCCGGCGAACCATGATATTACAACTTTTTATAGATTAGAAGTTGACATAAACGGTGAGCAAAAGCCTAATCTGGCGGGGAGAGATATTTTTTATTATTATATATTTCCAATAAAAAGCAATTTCTTTAACGGTGGACAAGGAAATATCGCGTATAAAGTTCCGGGACCGGGGCTTTATCCTGACGGTTATGGGTATGACAGGGAACGCTTAAAGACTGACGGCTGGCGTGGATGTGACAAGCGGCCGGGGGACGAAACTCCAGACGGGGGAGTTAATAATGAGCAAGCCGGCGCTTTTTGTACTGCTTTAATCATGCTTGACGGCTGGGAAATTGCTGATGATTACAGGTGGTAAGCAGCGAGCTTGCAGAAAAATTTACCCGTAATATGTAGCTTAAGTGTTTAATTTTATTTTTAATAACTTCTGGTTAACTGTATTTGATGACAAACACAGGAGAATATTATGGGTAAAAATTTGATGAAATCTTTAAAAAAGATTATTGAAGACAACGGCACTGATAAAATCGTTATTTTCACAGATACTTTGAAGATTGACGGCAGAGTTTTCCTGCCCGAAGGTAAATGTGAAGAATGCCACGACGATTTTATTGCTTTAGAAAATGCGCTTGTCTGCCGTCTTGAGGATTACTGCACATGTGATGATAATGATTGCGAATGCAATGATTATGTATGTTTCCGCTATGATTGGCTGAGTGTCTGTATTGAGCATATTACAGCATACAGTATCGTGCAGGAGTAATCTAAAAAAGACCGTCTAAAAAGACTGAGGCTGTGATTTTTCACGGCCTCAATCCTTTTTATAATAAATGCAGAAATTATATTTATATTTTGCTGATTTTAGTGAACGATTTGAGCCAAAGCGTTTACAACATCAACGTCCCACTTTGTTCCGGCTTCTTCTTTCATAATTTCAAGCGCTTTTTCTGCCGGCATGGCCTTTCTGTAAGGTCTGTCTGATGTCATTGCCGAATACGCATCCGCAACCGCAATAATTCTTGAACCAAACGGGATTGACTGCCCTTTCAAACCTTCCGGAGCGCCTGAGCCGTCGACGCGTTCTTTTTGATAAGTAATGTAGGGAACAACTTCTGATAAGAAGTTTATGTTCATCAAAAGGTTTACGCCTACATTTGAGTGGTTTTGAATTTTTTTGAAATCTTCATCAGACAGCTTTCCGTTTGTCGCGAAAATGCTTTCAGGAAGCGTTATTTTGCCGATATTCTGTAAAAGTCCGGCGTAATATATCAAATCTGTTGTTTTTTCGTTTAAACCTAATTGTTTGCAGATTTTTCTTGCAAGGTTTGCAGTGTTTTGTGAGTGCGAAACTTTGTAACCGCCTTTTGTGTCAACCGCATGCGCAAGATTTTCCACAAAAACCTGCTGATAATCGCATAAGTCACCGATTAAGGCAGTTAATTCAGCTCTCATATGCTGCAAATCCTGAATTGCAGATGTTGAATCAGCAAGCAGTTTGTTTGTTTCATCAATTTGGCTTTGCAGAGTTATAGAAGTTGCAAACAGATTTGCAATACTTTCGACAAGCTCTATAAATTCCTCTTGCAGATTGCCGGTTTTTAATTCAATTACACCTATGTTTTGAGAGGTGCTGTGAATTGATATTGCAATCGAATTTTCCTCACGAATGGTGTCTTTAGTTAAATAAGTTTTTGCAATAATGTTTTCTCCGTCGACATTGTAGCCCGGAACCTGAAGTGTGGATGAAGTTCCTGCAAGCACAAGCTGCATGTCGTATTCAGAAAGACCTTTAGTGAATTCTTTTGCAAGATAAATATTGCAGGTTTGTATATCAACCATTTGTGCAACTGATTTTGCAATAGAAGTTATAATTGCATAATCTTCTTTTGTATCAAAATTGAGAACGCAAAGAGTATTGTTAAGCGAATATATTGAAATAAGTTCCGTCAATTGATTTTTAAGACGCGATTTTTTTTCTTCGTGAGAATGTTCGCCGATTTTTTCGGCTAAATCTTTAGATATCAAATGTTCCGATAAAAAGTCCCCTAAATTTAGTGCAAAGATTTCTTCCAGCGGGTCATTTTCCATCATGAAGTCGGATTTGCTGAAAAGCGAAACTCCGTTTTTATTTTCATCATTTTTCATTAAGCTCATGCCTTCTCTACTTACTACCTTTTGTCATGTATTACGGCATGTCATGAGAAAAACTTTAATAAATTTTACAAAACTTCATACTTTAGTAGGGGATGTAGTATACTAAAGTTTTAATTTAGAGTCACAAATAGGTATTTCCTGTAGGAAATACCTATAAATTTAAAATAGTGTTGATTTCTTCTTAATATCCGATTGCCCAGCTGAAAGCTGCTGTTGTGTCTTTTTTCTTATCAATTTGAGCAGTAGCAGCAACTGCAGGAACTTCAATAACTTTTGCAGCTTTTTGAAGCAGGTTATATTGGCCCATTTTATCGTCAACATTATTGAAAGATTTTAAGCGGTCAAGATTATTTTGTAATTCAGCGTTTTCTTCGTTCAAAGTTGTAATCTGGCGTCTGAGTTTATTCAAGGAAACCTCGCTTGTCATGGCAAAGTAATAGCTGACAAACGCTGTCAGAATAAGAAGGGTTAACAACCCGCTTAATGTTTTGTTAATTCTTCTGATTGCCATTTCTTTTACCAGATTTTCCTTGTTGTAATAAAAAGGTCCTTCTATTACCGGTGCTTGAGTTATCGGACTTTCAGTATAATCCGTTTGTGTATAAGAATAATTAAACTCTTCCTGTCTTACTCTTGCTGTATTCAACTTTAACTTCCCCAATGCTGCCACAGAATGTGAAAAATCTTTTTACTTAATTAATACACCTTGCAATTCTTAATTTCGCACTTCTGGAGGGCGGATTTTCTTTAATCTCCTCTTCACTCGCAATTATCGGTTTTTTATTAACCAGTTCCAACCTTGGAGGCGGACACTTGCAAATCATTTGATTTGGTTTGCAGTGGCACTTTTGCGAATGATACCTGAATAAGTTTTTCACTAACCTGTCTTCAAGAGAATGAAAACTTATTACACTTATTATAGCACCAACTTCCAATAAATCCAACACATCATTCAGAGTATTTTTTACATTTGTTAACTCTTGGTTAACCTCAATTCTTATTGCCTGAAACACACGTGTAGCAGGGTGGATGGAGGTTTTTATACGCGGAGTGCAGTTAACTATTAAATTGGCTAATTCGGTTGTTGTTTCAAGCTTTTTGACTTTTCTTTCCTCTACGATTTTTTTTGCAATTCGTTTTGAAAATCTTTCTTCGCCGTATTCAGAAAAAATTCTTACCAAATCAGCTTCTGAGTAGAAATTTACAACCTCATAGGCTGAAAACTCCGCGTCTTGATTGAAACGCATGTCTAAAGGGGCTTCTTTTGAGAATGAAAACCCGCGTTCCGCCTTGTTAAACTGATGATAACTTGCACCCAAATCAAACAAGACACCGCCGGTTATCTTAGAAATTCCAAGGTTTGCAAGTGTCTGTTTGATAGTCGTATAGGAGGATTTGACTATTGTTAAATTTTTGTAATCTTTTAATCGTTCGGAAGCGGCTTCAATTGCATCTTCATCAATATCAAAAGCAATCAACCTTCCATCAGGCTGAATTCTTTCTAAAATCAATCCGCTGTGGCCGCCGCCCCCAAGTGTGCAGTCAACGTAAATCTGACCGCTCTGGCATTGCAATGCGTCAACTGCTTCGTGCTTCATTACAGTATAATGCTTAAATTCCATACAAGAATTCTAGCACGCTCAAATTAATAAATAAAGCCGTCAAGACCGTACATGTCGATTACTTCTAAAAATTTGTCGTTAGTATAATATAAAACATTGGTTTCATCATCCGGGTCAATAACCTGAATAATCTTGTTTTCAACTCCTCTGCGGATTAGAAAATCAACAAGCATAAGGAAGGTAAGATTGTTCTGGACTTCTTCCGGTGTAAAAAATTCCAATACTTCTGTGTAACTCTTTTTCTCGAATGCTCTTTGTACGACTGCCATTAGAAAACTCCTTTTATTGTCCGATTCTGTGTTTTTATACTCTCATTATTATTACCGGACTCGTGCAACCCATTAATATATATAAGCATTACGGAAACTCCGTCTAAATTCTTTAAAATCTGACGGAGTTTTGTTACATAAATTTACAAACTGCTATGTATGTAGTTTTTGTTTTATTTTACGGCTTTCATTGCAGCATTTACGCGGCGGAAGGTTTTTTCTTTGCCGATAATCGCAAGGATTGCAGTCATGTCGGCTCCGCAAATTCTGCCTGTTACAGCCGCACGAATTGCCCACATTGTAACTTTCGGCTTTACACCTTTTTCTTTGTAATATGCTCTGAAAGCTTCAAGTTTTTCATGAAGATTTTCTTCCGTCCATTCCCAATCTTTTGCCTGTTCGGTGAAGGTCTTCAAAACCTCTTGTGAAACTTCTGTATCAAGAGTTTCTTTTGCTTTTTCGTCTATTTCAACCTCTTCACCGAAGAAATAAGGAACAGCCTCAGTGATGTCTGAAAGCAGGGTTAATGGTTCATAAGTAATTTCAACCATTCTTGTGTATTGTGCGTCTGTAAGTTCATTCAAATCATATTTTTTCAAATACGGTTTCAATCTTTCTTTCAATTCGGGTATTGAAAGCATTTTGATGTAGTGGCTGTTCATCCAGTTAAGCTTGTCATATTCAAATATTGAATTTGAAGACGAAATTTCATTAATTCTGAAATCCTGCGCAATTTCGTCAACGGTTTTGATTTCCTGACCGTCGGAAGGCGACCAGCCGAGAAGTGCCACAAAGTTAATCAGTGCGTCTGTCAGATAGCCTTTTTCAACGAATTCTGAAACAGCAGTTGCACCGTGGCGTTTTGAAAGTTTGCTTCTGTCGGGTGCCAAAATCATTCCTAAATGTCCGAATTTCGGAACTTCTGCACCTAAAGCTTCAAAAATCAAAATCTGTTTGAAAGTGTTTGAAATATGGTCTTCTCCGCGGATAACGTGAGAAATTTTCATTAACATATCATCAATTACAACCGCAAAGTTGTATGTCGGAGTTCCGTTAGATTTTAGGATTACGAAATCACCCAAAAGGTTTGTGTCAACGTGAAGCTCGCCTTTTACCATATCTTCAAAAGTCAGCATTGATGAATCATGGAAAGCTTTTTGAGCTTTTGCGATGTTAAATCTGATTGCAGGCTTTCTGCCTTCTGCGCGAAGCTTTGCTTTTTCATCTTCTGTTAAATTTTCGCATTTTCTTGTATAAACATAAGGCTTTTTATTTTTTGAAGCTTCTTCTTTTTCAGCTTCAAGTTCCTCCGGCGTGCAGAAGCATTCGTAAGCAAAGCCTTTGTCCAATAATTCCTGAACGTATTTCGGGTAGAGGTCAAAGCGTTCTGACTGTGTGTAAGGGCCGTAAGGACCGCCAACATCGGGGCCTTCATCCCAATTCAGACCCAAAGCCTTCAAACTGTCAAAAATATTGTCAATATATTCCTGGCTTGTGCGTTCAGCGTCGGTATCTTCAATTCTGAGAACAAATTTTCCGTTATTTTTCTTTGCAAATAAGTAATTAAATAAAGCTGTTCTTGCCGTTCCGATGTGCAAATTTCCGCTCGGAGAGGGCGCAATTCTGACTCTGACTTCTGACATTTTTTCCTTCTTTCTTTATTTATAAATCAGCATAATAACGATATCACGAGCGAATTCAGTTTTCAAGTGTGCCGGTTTTGAATTTATTATAAAATTCCACTAAATGCGAAAGCCTTCGTCACTGCGAGTTTAAGCGGAGCTGTTAGGAAAATTTTATACAACACAAATAAAAACCGGATTACCGCGAAAATCAAAGATTTTCTCGCAATGACGCTATTTTAGTAGAAACTTGTATATAAATCCAGTTGACTTGAGCTTTTAATCCAAAATATACATTGGTGAACATCCCCAGCCGGTTCCGTTTTTGCAGTCATCTTCGTAGTTGTCGGGGGTTAGTGTTGTTGAATAGATCCCGCCTTGGCAGCCATTGGGCCACGTTTTGCCGGTTGTGTAGTCGAAAAAATTTAGTGCAGAAGTTCTTTTGGGCAAAACAAAATAAAAGATATCACGGCCTACTGTATTTGGATTTTTTGCGCCGTTTACATCAACAAATACGTATCTCCAACAGTTAAAATTTATCCAGGCACCATCCGGAAGATAGAATGTCATGTATGAATACCCGGAATTGCTTACCATTGGCAGTTTTTTCGCGTTGTACCATGTGTTATTTTTGTGCCATGATACATTTTTGTTTATATGATTTTCAAATGCATCATCCGGAACCATTGTCAAAATTTCGTCGCATTTTAGCCCGGAATAGGCTGCTTTAAGTTTTTGTCCGATTTGGCAGACATATGTTGTCATATCTCGCCAATCCTCAAAATCGATTTCTATGCCATCATCAAGATAAACCATTTGAAAAGCCTGAGATATTATAGAAAACTGTTTTTTAAACATTGCGCGAAACTGTCTGTCGCGTGCGTTGTTTATTATTGTTGTCAGTGTCATAGCTGCAACAATTCCGATAATTCCTAAAGTAATCAACACCTCAGCCAATGTAAACGCACCTTTTCTAGTTTTTCCAGAGTTCTCTACGTGCGCAGCACCTTCTGCAAGCGTAAAGCTTTTTATTTTTATATTCATACTTTCTCCTTCGGATAAAAATATAACATTTTGCACTTATAAAATCAAGTGTAATTTGCACTTAGTTTTATATATAAAAATATAATGTTTAATAATGGGTGAAATATAATATAAAATGTTTATTATGTTTAAAGTCGAAAAAGAAGAAATGGTCAATAAAACTTTCAGGCTGCCCTTAAAGTTAGTCGAAAAACTTTATTCAGTTGCGCAAAATCAGGGTGTTTCTCTAAATAATCTGGTTAAGCAATGCTGTGAGTATGCACTTGAAAATCTTGATTCTCAAGAGAAGTAGCCGCATCTTAATAATTTGACTGTATTCTATAAAGGAGTACAATAAAATTATGAAAAGAGCAGGTTTTTTGTTGGCATTTTTGATAATTCTTGGTCTGCCGGTTTTTGCCGGAGAAGTTAAGCCTGCCGAAGATCTTAAATTGCCTCAAATTTTTATCTGGGCAATCCCCGAGGATGAAGACGGGGCTGTCACTACTGAAAAGCAAACAAAAAAATCTAAAAAAAATGAAGAAACAAAAGAAGATGATGTAATTGAGCTTATTCCTGAAGAAGAACCGATTGTTTTAAAGACAACAACCCTTAAAGGTTATGCGGAATATGCCGAAGGTGCAGATGATATTTTATACATGGACGACCATACTAAATTTGTGTTAAATATAAAAACTCCTGAACAAATGGCTTCACAGCAGTTTTCTGATACTAAAAAAATCGTTCCAGATATGAAAAATATTTATTCAATTTCAAAATTTAAAGGTGAAGAATACAGCGTTTCTCCGGCTAGCAGAGACATTGTATTTAAGGATGGTAACTGGTCTTTGGGAACTTCGTTTGATGCTGAAACCACAAATCTTACTCAGCTTGAAAATACAACAAGTCTTTTTGCGAAATACGAAAAGAAATACTTTTCTTTAAGTTCAAAATACAAAAAAAACAATATGACAGTAACTCAAATTCAAACCGATAATTTCAGCGTAATTCCAGAATTGAAATTCAATGATATTTTTGCTATTCAAGATGTTCTTTCAACGGATATTACGCGTAACAGACGCTCAAGCGAGCTTGTTCTATCGATTAACCCACTCGGTAAAAAAGATGTTGACCGAATGCGTTTTAATCTCGGTGCAAAACATACTTATGATGTAAATTCAGGTAACTCTTGGTCACAGTTGGAATTTACTACAAAATTTAAATTGTAAATTTATTAAAACATTATTGTCTGCAAAGCTTATTTTGTTTATAATATAAACAAGCTTAAAATAAGTGAGGTATGTGTGACGGCTGATTATACACAAAATCAGAACAGTAATTCCGAACAGGCGGCAGGCGGAAACGTTCAAAAGCCAAAAGATGCCTCTGCAAAATTAAAGCACAAAAGCCGTGTTCAAAAGGTTAAAAAAGGTTTTTACTATTCATTTTTAACTCTTGTATTGTTGTTCTGTCTTATTCAGGTTGGGTTTGGTGCAATTTTGAATATTTCTAAAACAATTTCATATAAAGCTAAAATCAAAACGCTTGAAAAGGTTCGCGATGAAGCTGAAGCGCGTAATCAGGATTTAAAATATGATATCAAACAGTTTTCGACAACTGCCTCGCTGGAAGGCATTGCCAGAAATAATCTTAAAATGGCCGGTGAAGATGAAGTTCTTGTAATCATCAACAAAGAGCCTAAAGAAACCGGCAAAACTAAAAAGAAATAATAATCAGAGGAAATATGCAGGATAGAGAAGTTTTAGATTATATAAAACAGGCTTTCGAATTAAAAGCGCAGGGCTGTTACAAGCAAGCTATTGAAATGCTTTACAAAACGCTTGAGGCTGACGTTGATAATATCGAAATTTTATACCAACTCGGAGATTTGTATTTTCAGCTGCACAATTACGTACGCGCAAAAAAATATCTTGAAAAAGTTTTGACTATAAATCCTTCTCACATTGAAGCTTACAGACTTATGAAGGAGATTTTCATTCGTGAAAATAACCTGCAAGACGCAAAAACAATGGCTGAAAAAATCTACGCAATTGACGGTTCCTCAAAAAGTCTTGCTGATTTAGTGCGGATTTTAGGCCTGCAAAAACATTATGACGAAATCGAAAAATACATGTCTGCAAAACCGGTTGATGAAAATGTTTTGATTGAATACGCAAACACATGTTATTCTCTCGGAAATTTAGACAAAGCGTTAGAAATTCTGACCGGAATTAACGGTGATTTTGATGAGGCGGAAATTCTTAAAGGTAAAATTTACTTTGACAAAAACGATATGCAAAAATCGCGCGAAATTTTCCAAAAGCTTGAACGAGTGACTGAAAGCGATGAAGTCTTGAATTATTTGGGGCTTTTTGCGATGGAAGAGGAAAAATTCACAGACGCTGTGAAATATTTTTCAAAAGCCTCTTCAATTAACAAAAATAAATCAGTATATTTTTACAATCTTGCAAACGCATATTTTCTAAACGGCTGGCTTGAAGAAGCCGCCTCCGCATACAAAAAAGCAATCGGGCTTGACCCTGAAAATCCGGATTACAGATATTCTCTTTGTTATCTGTATTACAGAGAAAAGGATTTTGAAAAGGCGCAAAAAGAAGCGGGCTTTATTCTTGAACACAACCCCGAACACTTGCAGACAAGAGTTCTTGAAGCTTTGCTGAAATTTGAGAAGAAGGATTTTCTCGGCGCAAAAAATATTCTTGAAGATAATTTGAAAACCTCACCCGATGATGTTTTCACAAAGTCCGCGCTGGCAAAAGTCTATTCCGAGCTTTTGATTTTTGATAAAGCCGAAAAAATTCTTGAAGATTTAGTCAAAGACTTTCCGCAAAACCTCGCATACAGATGCGATTTTGCTAAAGTTTTTATAAAAGCTAAGAATTACGATAAAGCGCTTTCTTTGGTTGATGACATTTTAGACGAAAATGAAAATTATTTGGAGGCCTGTCTTCTTGGCGCCCAGGCTGCATATTTGAAGGGTGATTTGGAGAGGACAAAGGAGTTTTCACAAAATGCAATCGCGCTTGATATAAATTGTTCGGAAGGCTACTGTTATCTTTCTCTTGCAAGAGCGGCCGAAGGAGATTTTGATGAGGCTTTTGAATGCATGAAGCGCGCAATTTTTTATGATATAAACAATCCGAAATATTATGCTGAAATGAGCCGGCTTTACAGAGAAAAAGGCGACAGCAAAAACGCTTTTGAATACATCAAAGAAGCCGAAACTCTTGATGAAAATAATGAAGAATACAAACTTATCTATAAAGAGCTTGCGGCGCTAAACAGAAAAGCATAACAAATAAATCCGATTTGATTAAAAAAAATTTGTCCTTAAAAATATATAGTATATACTGTTAAGCATGTAGTAATTCGGAGGAGAATAGCGGATATGATGAATGTAAGAAGATTTATGAAATTAATGCTGGTGATGACAGCACTTTCTATGTCGGTGCCGGTACATGCTTTCGGTAAAAAAGAGGAGATTGTAATCCCTCAGAATTATCCGGAAAAATATAATGCGGAATATGTAAAAAGAATAAAACCGCTTTATAAAGATGTAAGCGAAGACCATATTTTTCATGTTGCACTTGATATGCTGAAAAATACAAACGGCGAATTTTCAAGACGTGCAATTTTAGGGAGCAACTTGTCTCAAAAACCGGTCAGAGTAATGTTCAAGGATTTGAGTACAATAAATCCCGGTTATGCGGATTTTGATGCATTAGGCTGGAAAAAAGGCGGAAGACTCTATATATTTATCAACCCGAAACACAAAGACGCTCCTCCTGGCGCAATTGCCGCACTTTTGTCGCATGAAGCGCTTCACCAGGATGAATACAACTCAATTGCAGAAGAAACTTACGCCTGGACTATGGAGGCCTCTGTCTGGTGCGAAATCCTTGATATGTATCCCGAAAGCAACGAAAATCTTAGCCCGCTGGTGAACCGCGAAAATACATTAAAAAAACTTTTTGAAAAGGGCAACTATTCAAACAAATATATACGCAAAACAGTCCAGTCAAACGAAGGTTACAAAGGCCTTCCTGCAACCTCTCCGGGCTTTGAAGATTTGTAAACTTTATAATATCTCATACGACTAATTATAAAGTATATTGATTAAAAAAATGACTTGATGTTAAATAATCGTATGAAAAGAAATCAGGTCATTTTATTTATAATTACGGTTATTTGCTTAGTTGTTCTGAACAAGTTTGTCATGAATGTGAATAGCAATTTCTCCATTACTGACACAAGCGAACTTGTAAATCATGAGCACGTTTCGAGCCAAAAACTTTTTGATAATGTCTGGAGCGCCGTAAAAAATAATTATTATGACCCTTCAATGAACCGTCAGTCATGGAGCAGGTGGAAAGAGCATTATCACGGAAAAATTAAAACCGATGAAGATGCAAAGGTTGCAATAGACACAATGCTTGCAAGTCTTGATGACCCTTATTCAAGATACATGGACAAAGCTGAATACAACGACCAAAACACCTCTTTAAATTCAAAAATTACAGGTATCGGTGTAAACATTGCTTCTGTTTCCGGCAAAGTCCAGATAATCAATGTTATGGACGGCACACCGGCTCAGGCTGCTAACCTTCAGGCAGGCGACATAATTCTTGATATCAACGGCAAAGAAGTAAACGGACTTCCGCTTTCAGACGTTGCGAATCTTGTCAGAGGACCTGAAAATACAATTGTTCAGCTTACAATCCTGCGCAATAAAGACAAATTCATAAAGAAAGTTTCGCGTAAAGAAATCAAAATTAAAACAGTAAAAAGTTCTGTTGATAAAAATATCGGATATATTCAAATTTCAAGTTTTTTGGGCACCTCAACCCCGAATGAATTCATGGATGCGGTAGAAAAAACAAAAGAAACCCAGGGCATTATTCTTGACCTTCGCGGCAACACAGGCGGACTTCTTCCGAATGCGATATTTATTGCAAACCTGTTTATTCCGGACGGAAATATTGTAAGTATTGTCGGCCGCGACAACTACAGATTTGATATTTACGCTCAAGACACTGAATTTGAAATTGACAAGCCAATGATAGTTCTTGTTGACGGAGCTTCAGCAAGCGCAAGCGAAATCCTCTCAGGCGCTCTTAAAGATTACAAACGCGCAAAACTTCTGGGCACAAAAACCTTTGGCAAGGGCATGGTTCAGAAAATAATGCCGCTTCCAAACGAGACCGGGCTAAATTTAACAATTGCAAAATATTTAACTCCAAGCGGGTCAGACATAAATAAAAAAGGAATTTCGCCTGATATTGAAGTTAAACTTACAGCAGATGATGTTAAAAACAGAAAAGATATTCAACTTGAAACTGCTAAAAAAATACTTTCACAAATGATACAACAAGAGTCAACAACAGCTCTCAAAAAATAATTCTCTTGCATAAAAACCTGCAATCTGTTAAAATACTTTTGTAACAGTTACGAAAGGAGCAGATATGTCTAAAATTGTTGATATTGTTGCATTTTGCGGGGGGGGGGGCACCCGAGATTAAGCTCCTTTAGGGCAAAGAAAATAAATCTTTGTCAATGTATTTAATCTGGTAGTTTGAGAATAGAATTTATATGGTGAAAAGGTGCTTGTGGCGTCTTTTTTAGTGCTATTTTGGGAGTTTGAGAATTTTTGGCAGAATTACCATTTTTCTACCATAAAAAATGTCAAAAAAGGGAGCTAAAATGCAGTAATATTCCGAAAAATTACCCTTTTTTGAATTTTTGACCTCAATTTATGTCAAAAATATTGTGATTTTTGCGCTCAAAACCATTTTAAAAAACTTATAATTGTTTAAATAAAAATATGCACATTCAATAATAACTGTTTTAAATTTTTAAATTGTTATTTTAAAGAGAATATAAGCAATTTAAAAAGTTTTTTTGTATTAGAAGATTTTCAGAGTCTATTGCGGACATTTTGGCTTGATTGCGGACACTTTTTTAGAGATTGCGGACATAAAAATAGTTGTTAAAATAAAAATATGGGCACTTTGGCTAGCTTTAATAAAAGGTAGCCAATATTTAATTTGCAATTAAAGTCAATTTAAAATACTATTAAAGTAAGTTTAAAATATTTAGTTTTCAATAGGCAATTTTTCAGCATAATTAATAATATCTGATAATGATTTCTTGCAAGTTTTATCATCAAGCATAACGTCATTGCATACTTTATACTGTCCAACTTGTTCAAATTCAGCATCCAACCATAGGTTATTCGGTAAAAACTCACGATTTTCGATATTTCTAGTCAAGGCATACGTTTTATTATTAATAGTAATTTCAACTCCGTCAAGTTTACCATCAAGCGTGATGTGGTGTAATTTTGCTGTATCGACTGTCAAAGCCCATTGACCTACAAAATTTGATTTATTAATAATATTTGCAGAGTTATTTTGTCCTTCTTGTTCTGGGAGAAATAGACCTATAACTATTACAAGTACAAAAATAATACAAAACCATTTTAGGGTTTTTAAAATACATCCTTTTGGGTTGTTTATAGCATCTTGTAAAGTATACGGTTTTTTATCTGACATATTGTTATAACCCTCTGCTTAAGTTCTTAATTACTCTACCTTTTATAATAATTTCAATATCATCATTAGGGTGCTTAGTTTCAGTTTGGTATTTTGATTTATTATCCGAAATTATATCCAAATCCCCGTTAATTCTAAGTTGTAAGCGCTTTATAAACCATTCGTTATTAATAGTTAATACAAAAATTCCGCCGTTATTAAAATCTTTCCTACCAATGTCAACAAGCAAGTCATCATTATCATAAATAGTATCTTCCATGCTGTCACCGCTAGCGCGAAAGACTTTCAGATTATTGACATCGGAAACTTTAAAAATATTTTCGATAAGCTTTTTGCCTAATAATACTGGAGTTACTTCTGCATCGTCTAAAATAACAGTTCCGGCTCCGCAACTTGGATTAATACCAATTCTTTCCAGTGCAATACAATCATTAGACAAACCGGTAGCATTGTCAGAATACATGCTTCCTTGACCCGTAAGTAACCATTTAAAATTTACTTGGTGGATATTTTCAACTTTTGTTGCAAACTCAACTGATATTTTCTGCTTGCCAGTTTCAATGTCTTTAATTTTTGTTTGTTTTTCATTTATGCTATCCGCAAGCTGTTGTTGGGTTAATCCTGCTTTCTGTCTAAATAGTTTTAAGTTTTCAGCTTGGTTGAAATTTTCCATATTTCCTCGAAAAAATCACTTGACATTTAGTGAAAAATTCTCTATAATATATATGTAGTTAACAAATGAACTTAACCGAAAAACTGAGAAAGACGGTAAATTCAATTATTTCACAACATCCACAAGGACATTGCATGAACATGACATCACACATGATAAAAAAACGCAATAGCAAAGTTAAGAATGTAAAGCGAGCCGCGTTTATAAAATTCAGGTTGAACAGCGCAGGGCTTAAATTATCAGACATTGCATCAGATTTAAATATTTCAAGAGCCGCGGTTTACAGGTCAATCAATGGACTTTCAACAATTCGTCGGGTGGATGAGTGGTTATATGAAAATTTGGATTTAGCTGTTGTCAACAGTTAAACCATAAGTATGGGCGTGCGTTACGCTTTGCGAGTAGCCCTTAAAAAATGGAAAAGCGGGGTTTTTGAAGTGGACGGTTTTACCAGACAAAACTGCTACGCCAACAGCTACGGCAATAAAAGAGCCCTTTCCGGTAGGCAGGTTAAACCGGATTTTTAAAAAGTTTAAAAGGAATTCAATGTTAAACAGTGTAGTAGACAATTCAATATATATGACGGTGAAGGAGATTTCAGAGATTTGCGAAATAAATGAACGCAAATTGAGACGTCGTTGCGTTGCTAACAAATACACCTGCCGTTTGGTTGCGGGCAAGCGTGGCGGTAATTCCGGCAAACAATACGAAATCCTAGTAACATCTCTGGAGCCTGAATTGCAAGAAAAGATTTACCTTTATATTCCATTATCAGCGGACAGGCCATCTTTAATAACTCCTAAAGTAAGTGATGCATACAACGTCCGCTTTTCTTTAAGTTCAAATTCAATCGGGGGCGATAAATCCAAAGAAGCTGATACTGAAACTGAGAAAGCCCCCGTTTCTTTAAGCTTACCTATGTGTAATTCTTGCAGGGATGATGGAACTCCAACATTGTCACCTAACATCATCCCCTTTTCTTTAACCCCGTCAGCGCCTGCAGTTGCGACAGTACCGGAAAAAGCCAAAAGATTAGCGCTTGCAAAGGTGGATATTATCAACCACTGGGAAGCTTTCCGCAACGGTAAAAAGAACAAAAAACAGGCTGACAAGGAGTTTTTAGAGATTTATAACGGAAAAATTTTAAGTAAAAACCTTTATAGCATAGTCGGTAAAATATCTTTGGCGACTTTGTACCGCTGGAATAAAGATTTGAAAGATAATGACGGGGATTATACAGCTTTAATTCCAAACTATAATTACGGCTCTGAAAGCATAATAAATACAAAACTGACAAAATTTGAACAATCAATGTTTATAGATTTGATGTTGCGCCCGTCCAAAATGGCTATTGGTAAAGCTTACGAGATTGTTAAATATCTTTTGAATAAAAAAGGATATGAAAATATTGCATCTTATACGACTTATAAACGTTATGCGTCCAAAATCAAGCGCAACTATAAAGATATATGGGTATTAATGCGTGAGGGCGAAAAAGCTTTGAAAGATAAAGTTGCGCCTTATATTATGCGCGACGCGTCCGTGCTGAATGTCGGCGACGTGTTAATTGCAGACGGAAACACGCTGGATTTTCAGGTTATAAATCCATTTACCGGAAAACCTTGCCGCGCAACAATGATTGTATATTTGGACTGGAAATCGGAAGACGTTGCAGGCTACGAAATAATGCTGACGGAAAATACTCAATGCATTGCATCAGCGCTAAGGAATGCAATCATAAGACTTGGTAAAATTCCGACAATTTGTTATCAGGACAACGGCGCGGCATTCAGAAGTAAATTTTTCCGCGGTGATACTGATTTTGAGGAAAGCGGCTTTTATGGATTGTTCGGCACTCTGGGAATAATACCGGTTTTTGCAACGCCTTATAACGCGAGGGCAAAAATTGTTGAAAGATTTTTCCGTGAATTTACTCAAAGCTGTGCCTGCTTAATGCCCAGCTATATCGGGAATTGTATTGATAATAAACCAGCTTACATGAAACGTAATGAGAAGTTTCATAAAAGTATTCATAATGACTTAATCCCTACAATAGAACAGGCAGTTCAAGGCATTAACGCATGGCTTGACTATTACCGTTCAAGAGAATGTCCGAACGTAAGCGGCAAAACAATCGGGGAAGTTTTTAACGAGGGGAGAGGTGATGGCGTAGATATAACAGCGCTTGACGATTTGATGATGGCGCAGGAAGAACGCAAGATTTGCCGTAACGGTGTAAGAATGTTCAATACTTATTACTGGAATTCGGCATTATACGGCATAGACGACAAAGTAGTCGTTAAATATAGTTTGTTAGATATAACAAAAGTAAAAGTATATTCAAGATGCGGCGATTTTATTTGTACCGCGGAATGTGTGGAAAAAGTTCACGCAATGGCGGGTTATCTTGGCGACGCAAAAGATGTTTACAGCTTAAAACAAGCAGTTAAGCAGAATAAAAATATGGTTAAACAGACAATGCAAAGGGCTTTGGGTTTACTTCCGCATCAAAAAGTTCAAACGGACTGGCAGGAAGTTAAACAGGTTTCAAATCCTGTTAAAAAAGCTGTTAAAAAGAAAAAGTTTAATGTTTTACCGGCAACAATAAACCTGCCGAGAACAGAAGAAAGAAAGTACAAAATATTTAACTAATAAGCGATTGGAGGGAAAATGACCGCAGTATTAGAAAAAGAAGCAACCAAAAAATATGATGAAACGCTTATCAAACAAGTAAAAAAGTATCTTGAAACCCCAGACGTTGACCAGTCAACGCTTGCAAAAAGGGTTAACAAGTCACCTGCAACCTTAAGCCAATATTTAAAAGGCGAGTACAAGGGTAATGTTGAAAATCTCGAAAACGATTTGCGTAAGTATTTAAAGCTGGTTACAGCAAAGAAAAATCATAAGAGAATAAAACTTCAATTTGAAAAAACCTCGGTAGCGCAACAAATTCTTAAAATAGCACAAATGTGCCAGTATAACGGCGAGTTGGCTTTGTGTTACGGCTCTTCCGGACTTGGCAAAACAACAGCGCTTGAATATTTAAAAAAGGAAGGTTCCGGCATAATACTTGTTGACCCTGATGAGAATGCAACGCCGCGCGCGATTTTAAAACAGGTTGCTGATGGTATCAAGCTCGGATATTACGATGCAATGCCTGAGGATTTTATCGCAAATATAGTTAAAAAGTTGAGGAAATCAGAATATTTAATAGTAGTAGATGAAGCTGAAAACCTTAAACCAGATGTATTCAGGACTTTACGAAAAGTTCATGACAGATGCAACGGCACCTGCGGGCTTTTGTTCATTGGTACCGAGCGCCTGTATGCAAGTCTGGCAAAGCGTAAGGGTGAATTTGACTATGTTTTAAACAGAGTTTCTCTGAAATTCCAGTTAAAACCGCTGACAAAAGAGGATGTAAAACTTCTTGCAACTCAAATATTTCCGGATATATCCTCCGAATTAATAAGCTTTTTGGCAAACGCAACAAATAACAATGCAAGAATTCTTTTTAACACACTGAAACGCTGTAAAGACATAACCGAAAGCAATAATGTTGAACTTGATGAAGACGTAATCAAAGAAGCCCGCGGGCTGTTATTTTAGGAGGTGTAATGGTAAATTTCAAAAGCACATCAAAACAGCGCCAGATGATAGGTTATTTCAGAAAGACTCTTGGTCTTTCAGATGATTTATATCATGACATCCTCTGGACTTGGGGCGTTGATAGTTCAAAGGACTTAACCGCCGCGCAGGCAGAAACCTTACTCAAGCAACTTAAAGAACAGGCCATCGGGCAGGGTAAATATCAACCAAAAGCGCGTTATAAAGCGCAAAAATGGAAATATAACAATTATTCCGGCCGTGATGATAATATGGCAAGTCCGGCACAATTGCGGATGATTGAGGGTTTATGGTTTGAGGTAAGCACGCAAACCAATGACACAGACAGAGAAAGCGCCTTGAACAAACTCTGTCAGCGCATAACCGGCAAGGCTCGCATAGTAATTTTAACCAAACCGGAAGTAAGCAAACTGATAAAAGCAATGAACACAATGAAATTAAATAAAAAGGAGCGCGCATAAATGCAAAACATAATAAATTTTCAGGAAGCAAAAGCAAAACAGCAGACAATGCAGGAGCAGAGCGTTAAAAAAGCTTTTTTAATAGCACAAATGCATGTTTTCATGAATGAAGCAGAAAACCGGCGCAAAGAGCTTTACGAAAGTTACGCAAAAGCATTCAGTGAAAGCAATACAAAGGAAATGCGCGAACTCGCATTACAAATCACAGAAGCCGGCGGGAAGCTTTCAGCTCTTACAAAGTGCATAAATCTTGTAGCAATCAATATATAAAAAATGAAAGGTAAAAAATGGCTAGAAAAAAAGAAAGTACATACCAGAACTGGGATGAAGTGAATTCAGCAATGAAATATCTTGCAGAACTCAACATCCGCAAAAAAGCTCTTGAAAATGAGCAGAATATGAGAATAGACGAAGTTAAAAAGGAAATCAGCCTGCAGTCAGAAGGTTTGATAAAAGACATATCGTTTGTAACAAAAGAGATAACCCGCTTTGCAGAACAGCATCGTGATGAATTCACCCAGAAGCGCACAAAGATTTTAACTTTCGGGAAGATTTCATTCCGTTACACAAGCTGGGTATGGGTCGAGGATGCAAAAGCGGCAATCAAATCCTTAAAAACTTTTGCAATGGATAAGTATTTGCGGGTAAAAGAAGAACTTGACAAAGATGCTCTTCTTGAAGCAGACCCGAAACTTCTGGCAAAATGCGGCATTCAATTGCGTTCCGGTGACAAAATCACAATAGAGCCGGATTATGTAAAACTGGCGGCAATTGATACGGAAGATATTCCGTTTTAAACAGGTCGAAACGAGCGGCTAACGCTGCAAGCTGCTCGTCTTAGAGTGAGGCTCTAACTGATGAGACCATACAAATCTTGAGGGGATTATGAACGTAGAAAAGGTAATAATAGAGCATAAAGGCTATAAAAATCAGGAAGTGACTATTAAGGACATTCCGGAAGGTATGAAATTAGTAGCTGATTTGTGCGGTTTGGAGGTTGCAGTTTTGTTGCTGCAAAACCTTAAAGGTATTACAATTTCTATTCCCTCAAACGGATTTGAACAAATCGAAAAGAAAATTATTTTACAGGAGTATGACGGCAAAACCGAAACTCTGAAAAAGCTGGCGTTGAACTTGGATTTAAACGAAAAAACAGTAAGAGGCATTTTAAAAGATTATAAATTGGAAGATGCGGACGGCCAGCTTAATCTGTTTCCGAAAGGATGGCAAAATAATGTCAAAAGTGTTTGATTGTCCGAACTGTCAACAGCATAGCTGTGTTTCAGATACAGCAGGCTTAAATTTTTGTGTATATTGCGGTTTTCCTACAAACGGAAACTGGCGTTATGCTTACGGAATTCATGAAAGTAAGTCTTTGCAGGCAAAAGAGTTAAGCCCTGCATCAAAGAAAACAAAAAAAACAGAACAAATCAGTCTTTTCAATGTGAATGAATACCGGAAGCCGCAGGCTGGAAAGGGTTTATATTATTGATGGATATTTCTATAACACATGAACTTGTAGAAAAAGGTCTGGCCAATTTAAAAGTATCAAGTTCCGAAGAAATCATATTACAGCTTAATGAGCCACTTGAAAGAGTATTTTATGAATGTCAAATTTCCAATATAGAGGAAATATTAAAAAAGGGAGGCGTAAATGCGATTAAAAATGGATGATTGCCCGGTTCTTGGATTATTCGGCTGTCCTGCTCCTGTCACTCGCTCAGGCGGCAACCCGCCTGCCGCTCGTTTCGGAGCTATGGATGTTACGAGTTTCGGGCTTTGCCCTCACTCTACCGAAAATCCGCAGTTTCAGGAATACGGAGCAATCTGTAAATTGCGCGGCATTCCCTGCGCAAAATACAAAAATTGTTACAGGAAGCGTCTGAAACGCTGCAGGAATACTTTAAGGAAAGGTAAGTAATGAATAATAATTTAAGTCTTGAAAAAAAGTTGATAATAGATGAAATTATTGCAGAAATAATCGAAAATTTTTATTCATACCGTCCTACATATATTAAATACCTTATTTATGATGCTTTAAAAAGATGTAATCCTGCGGAGTTTGAATATTTTGTTCAAAAGATTTCAGAAAACAAAAAATTATATGAACTGGTATTTGTATGTATTTGTGAATTCACATATATGAAACCTGCAGCCACCGGACTTGAAGATAAGATAAGCAAAACTAAAATAATATTGGATGAGGCGGGGAATTACATAACTTTAAAACTTTTTGACTACCAGTGGAGGGAAAATGATAAATAAAGAACTAGAACAATACAAAAAATCAAAACAGGCAAGCTACGAGGCATTACAGGCAAGATGCAATGACCTTGAACTCTTGAACAGAAACTTAAAGCAGGAATGCGAAAAGCTGAGAAAAGATGTCGACCCTTGGGCATATAAATCAAAATTAGCGATAGACTGTGCTTCCGGTTACAAGCAAGCCCTTGATGAGATTGAGAAAATAATTTCAACAATTATGGAAACAAATAAAATTTATCCCTTGCAGGCCAATTTGGCCAAAATTCTCGTCATCATCAAGAATTCAAAACCGCAAATCAAAGGAGGTAAAAACCAATGCTAATATTCAATCTTAAAAGAGAGTGGTTTGAAAAGATAAAATCCGGCGAGAAAACGGTGGAATTTAGAGAAGTAAAACCATATTGGACAACAAGAATATTTAACGAACTGGAAAGATGTAACATGAACGGGCAGCGGTATTTGGACTGTTTATTTGTCAATGCATATAATTACTCTGATACATTGAAAGGTCATATAAGATGGGTTGACAAAATGGAGAGCGGTATAAATACGGATTTGAAAACAGATAAGCCCGTTTATGTCCTATCATTTGATATTATAAAGGAGGACTAATGACAACGCAACTGGAACTAATTAAGAATAAAACCGCTGCGGAGATGGCAGAATATGTTTACAATCTTATTGACAACCCGGGCTGTGACGTATGCCCTGCAAGAGGCGAATTCTGCAAGAAACGTCCAAAATCCCGATGTGAAGAAATACTTGAAGATTTTTTTAACAGCAAAGTAAAAGTAATCAAAATAAAAAAAACGGGCAGGTAATCTGCCCTTTTCTTTTTCATACTTTGCCATATCATCCTCAACGTGGGGTGAGGAGTTACTTGTGCGATAACATTAACAAATTATCTTGTATATGTAGATTTTATATGCATATATAAGATAAGTCAACTGATTAAGTAAATAATAGTTTATTTTAGTTTACACTGCATTGGTTAAAACATAAAATATTTATTATGAGCGAGTTTTCAACAGATAAATTGTTACAAAATATGCGCAACGAAATAAAAGGCCGCATCAGGATGCGCGGTTATACTTATGAAACTCTCGCACAAAAAATGACAGAAATGTTCAACGAAAAACATACCCCGCAAGAAATTAACAATAAAATCTCAAGAGGTACAATAAAATACATTGATGTTATAAAAATTACAGTGGCACTGGGATATAAAATAAACTGGTCATGAGCAAATACCCCCCAAAGGCTAATTTATGCCTTTCAAAAACCTTATACGTTCTTTTTCTTTGTCAACATATTCCTCCAACTTTAGAATGGCATAAATTTCTAATGCAATCAGTTGGTTTAACTTAGGTTCAAAATTCATAAACTGACGTTTTGGCATTTCAAACGTTCCGCCTCCGCGTTTTTTGACATCCCCGCCGAAGTTGTGAATTGCCGCATAAACCTGATTTGTACCGACGACAACGCTGTCATTTGTAACTTTATCGTCAATTTTTTCACGCAATTCGCCTTCAAGTGTTAAAATTTTTCCTGCTCCGCGTTTCATTTTTATACGTTTTTTCTTATAAGACTTTCCCCATGCTTGCCATTTTTCGCCCTGATATTTGCCTTCTGTTTCAAATTTTTCATCCACATAGGTTCTTATAACGTGCGCAACTTCCCGCATTGCAGGTTTTGTATTTTTTGCACGTTCGGCAAGTTCAATCAGTTTGTCGTTAACTTCTTTTGAATTAGATGTGATTTTGATAGCGTCGTCGCTCATAAAGCCTCCTTAAACAGCCCCCGAAGGGGCTGTAAATTAATAATTTTTTATCAATAATTCTTTGTAATCTCCGGGGTTTGGACTCAAGGAGTTTATTCTTGAAACTTCAATTATCTTGTAATCTTTGTATAACTGCCTTATATATTCGTTATCATCGTAAGAGAGGAGCCAGCGCCCTTTAATATTTTTTATGCAGTTGAAAAGCCGCTCATGCTCAAAATCTTTAACTTTGACAACTTTGTATAGATTATCCTTTCCATTTTTATACGGCGGGTCAAGATAAAAGAATGCATCCTTATGGTCGTAACGTCTGATTAAATCTTCAAAATCCAGATTTTCAATATAAACTTTGTCGAGCCTTAAACTTACACTCTTAATTCTTTCAATAATATTTTTTTGTGATGTTGCGGATCCGGAGTTTCCGTCACGTACGTATGCAAATTGTCCCATTTTTGCACCGTAAGAGCGCTGCAGAAGAAAAAAGAATTTTGCGGCTCTTTGAATATCTGTTAACGGCTTGAATTCAAGCATATCTTTAAACCCTTTGCGGCTGTTTATCATAAATTGAAATTCATGCTCAAAAGCTTCAGCATGATATTTTACAACCGTAAAAAGATTATAAAGATTGTTATCAAGGTCGTTGTAAACCTCTAAATTAGCCCATTTTTCTTTATAAAAAAGCACCCATGCCCCGCCGCCGAATACTTCAATATAACTTTTAATATCCTCCGGAATAAGTTTTGCAATTGTTTTTCTTAACAATCTTTTGCCGCCAATCCAAGTAATAAAATAATTTGTTTTTGTTTCCATTTGTAACCTCTCTTTTTGTAATATAATAATTACAGTCAGCAACTTTGGAACTTAGAAGAGGAAGTTGAGAGTTTTTAGCTCTTGCATATTTGTTATTGCCAGATAACAAGTATGTACTGACATTATTACGGATTTGCGGACGGACAGAGCGTGAGCGAGTCCGGATAGCGAGCAGATAACGCCGGCAACGGCGGAGCCGTATAGGCGGAACTCTGTGAGCATGAAGCAAATCCAAGACTTTTGTAAAATTAATCCTTTCAGGTAGTGAATTTTTTTAGAAAATCGGGTATAATGTCAAATAGATAGAATAATTATCGACGCATGGAAAATCGCGGTCGCCACGCGGGAACTTTGTTCCGATGAGAGGAAAGCGCGTCTCTCCGATAATTATTCTATTTTTTTGTATATTTTAGGGTTGTTCATACTGCTTTTGTCCACAATTCCCGCGGTTGAAATGTAGTTTACAGGGGTTTTACTTTTGAATTTGTTTAGCTTAACGCATACTTTGAGACATTTGTTATTATCCAAATTTCTGATATAAACCAGACCTTTGCTGTCAGGTTTTGAATAATCCAAATAAACCGCATCCGGATTATTTATTATATTGTACAGTTCAAGAAGCTGTGTGTCATCTATTTTCTGCTTTTCAGTCTTGACCTCGCCTATAATATGCCCTATGCGGCTGTCCTGCATCACAACGACCGGAGTATTAATTTTAATGTTTTCTTTTGCAAGTTTGTTTAACATAACCGGCTGCAGCCATGTAATTGCAGTTTCAATTCCTTTAGGTTTTAAACCGTTTTTAATGGTATTTTTAACAAAGTTTTTATAAACTTTTTCATTAAGCGTATTTTGCGCCATTTCAGAGATGAATTTGTCTTTAATCTCCTGCGGCATATCTTTTACTTCATTGAAAGCAAGAACATCAATATTCCATGCGGCCTTGCCGGTATTAGATGACCAGCCGGCATCTGTCTGCATAACAACAGGTTTGTTGGCTAAATCGGTTGTTTTGAATACAGCAACCTGTTTTGTTTCGCCGGTTTCCTGATTTATAACGACATCTTTATCTGATAAATTATTGCCGGATTTTTCAACTGTCAATCCTTTTCTTGCCACCTCCGCTTCTGTAAGCTGTCTTACAGTACAGCGGCAGCCCCAGCCGTTCGGCGGATAGAGTGACGCCCATATCGGGTCGTCATAGCGGAAAACTTTTCCGTGTAATGCCTTGTGTTCGGGGCGTGTCGCTTCATCTAATACGGCAACATATTGGAAATACGGCGCAAAGTCGACATTTTCAAGCTGTTTTAAATATCTTCCGGCATTATAAGCCGACTGCATATTTTGTCTGTAAATAGTTCGGACGCGGTGAGGTGAGCCGAGCTGGATTGTTTTTTCTTCTCCGCTTTCATCTATAATTGTTTTTTTGCCCCACCAGCCGCGCGATTTGAACATATTAGTAAGCTCGCGTTGTGTTTGTTGCGCGCCCCAGCCCTCATGCATAGCCTTTTCAAGCGTGCTTTTTGTATCTTTCAATAACTTCATATCCGTCATTTTTGAGATAGTAAAAGCCTTTGCATGCGCATCTTCCCACATTTCGCGCCAGTCGTTTGTAATTTTATATCCTTTGTTTTCAAGGTATTCGATAGCCGCATCGGGTTTAAGTTTAAATAGAATAGATAGTTCTGGCGGCGTTTTACTCTTCTTCGGCATTTACCCGCCCCCAAATATTAGATAAAAATATTGCCTTAGTTAAAGTTTCTTCAAGGCTTTTGCTGTCCTTTTCAGGATAAAGGATTGCGAGCTCTTCAAGTGCCTTTTGCGGGTCCTTAGCTTCTGCAAAGTTTTTTATAATAGGCATAATTTTTTCGGAAATAATCTCCTCAAGTTCATTGTCTGAAAAGCTGTCAATGAAGTTATCTAAAATTTTCTGCGGGTTTTCTGCTGCTTTATTTTCAAAAGTTTTGTTGCTGCTCTTATTTTCTGCAAAGTCTGAATTGCCGGCGGTTTCAGGAACTTCAATGTCATCTTCCGAAAATCCGTAAGTTTTCATAAAGTAGTTTTTAGTAAATTTTACACCGGTACTGCTTAAAATCTGGTCGCGTTCGGCAAGTGTTTTGCTTACCTCCTGTTCTTCAAACAGTTCAAATTCAGGAGCGTCCTCATCACCGAAGTTCAGTTCGTGCACCCATTTTAAAAGTTTGTTAAATTCCGTTTCAACAAGTTTTTTATCGCTGTTAATAATGTCCTGTCTTACCTGAAAATGAACTTGTCCCAGTGCATAACTTCCGGTTGAGCTGTTTTCGGTTGTAAGAGTCTGACCGAGAATATTTTTTGCAATAGAGCTGTCGCAAATATCAATCAACCCTTTATAAATCTGTGCGGAGCCGGTTTTTCCGCCGGCTTCAATAAATCCGATAGAGCCGGAATTCGGAATAACAGCAACAGCGTCCTGCACCATTTGTTCGGCGGCGTTTAATAAGTCGTCAATTTCATTGTCCGGCGTTCCCTCTTCATATTTTGCTATGACGTAAGGCATTCCGAACTTTTCCGCAAATTTAACCCAGAATTCCAGAGACCCTTTTTTAAATGCAACATTCCAGAAACAGCGGCTTAAATAACCGCGTCCATGCGGGTTTAAATAATCGGCGTCTTTCACGGGACAGAGAAATTTCTTCAATTCGTCTGTAATAACAAGTCCGTCCGGCATTCCTTTTTGCCTGTAACATAGCTGCCGTTCCGGATTAAAAAAGAACCATTCCTGCGGTTTTGCGCAAATTTTAACCGGAATAATAAAGCTGTCCTGGTATCCCCAGAGAATTTCAATCGGCTGAAAACCATACGCCGGCGCGTTTAGGACATCTTTAACAAAGGCTTCAATATCAAATTTTTTGAGTAATTTGGTATAAAATTCCTCATATTTTTGGTTAGTATCAGAATATTTAAGCCTGTGTTCAAGAGATGTGACGCCGGCGCTGCGGCTTTCCATACAGGTTGCAACCTGCTCATCATAAGCAAGCGTGCGCAAAAACTCAATCCCTTTGCCGATTTTTTTTAGAATAATATCGGGATTGGGGATTTTTTTTGAAACTAACGACATCATACCTTCAACAGTTTTGATATTCGCTATTTCATCAGAAAAATTCGCACCTTTTTTGACAATAATTTTGTTAACCTGATGGGTATTTGTAGAATTTTTGATTTTTTTATTACGTTTGCTCATGTAAGCTCCTTGTGAATGGTTATAAAAACCGTTTTAATTCCTTTTTAAATTGCTTTAAAATAAAAGTTATATACTTTTTAGGTATCATTTATCCAAAACCGTATGCCCCCCTTCTTAAAAAGCCTCTTACGTCGTTAAAATTGTCCGGCGATTTAAAACGGTTAAAATTGCGCCTTGAACGGCTTTTTACAACCGGATTTGTAAACTTTTTCTTAATAGCGGCAAATAAAGCAAGCGCCAGCGACCAGAAACGGTCGGCGTGTCCGTCTGTTCTTGACCTGTCAACATCAAATCTCATAATGCCTGAGTCTGTTTGAAATTTTTTGACGCTGTGCAAATCCTCTCTCAATGCTTCATCATCAGGTATGCGGATATTTCTGTCCTCCATTACCATAAGCATGTTATAAGCCATTTCTTCTTTTGCCTTTGCTGTAAACTGTACAGCGTCAACTCTGTACCTGCCGAATTTGTACTGGGCATTTTCAGCTAATTGCGCGCCTATACCGGTCGCATCTATTGCCGCACGTCTAAAGTTTTTATGCGATAAAATCTTATACAAGATTTTTTCCTGTTCCCTGAACGGCATACGTTTCAAAGTTATACCCTGACGCATATATTTAACGGAGCCTAGATTTTCAAGAACTGTAATATACGTTAAATCCTTTTTCCGTCCTATATCCATTCCGACATAAATATCGCCGTTAATTTGTTCAAGCGTACGCAGGCAGTCTTCATAACAGGATGCAATAAGTTCATAAGATAAAAATGCCGTGCTTTCATCAACGGCCGTACAGCAGTATTCTTGCAGCCATGTGAACTCGTCGCCGGCATTTTCTTTTAAGAACTGCAGATATTCTTCCCGTTCCTGCTGTGATAATTTGCGCCCTTTGACCTTATCCGCCAAACCCTGATTAACAGCGTCAAAAATATCTGTTTTATGCAGTGACCATTTTAAGCGCCCGCGTAAAATGTCGTTTACAAATTTATAAAATTTGCATGACTGTCCGTTGTCAGTTGATAGAATTCTGACCGGATAACCCCATACAATAGCGGAAGCTGATGCCGCAGTCCACAGTGCCTGTGCGTCTTTGTGGTGTGCAAACTCATCAAGAACGATTTTACCGCCTTTTGAACGGAATTGTGACGGGTTAGACGACAATGCATTAATTCTGGCACCGTTGCTAAATTCAATAGAAAGCGCCTTGACGCCTTTATCTTCGTCAACTACAACTTCGCCAAGGTCTTTCATTGCAAAATTAAGCAATTTAGCCCAATATTCGCAATACATAATGTATTCTTTTGCGGCAGTGATATCAGCGGATGAAAACCAGACATCGCAAACTTTGCCGCGGATTTTTAGTGTCAGCGCGTCAATAACATCTTCGAACGCCTGAACATAAGTCGCACCGATACGGCGGGATTTACGCCATATTTTAATCTGGCTTTTATCTTTCAGCCATTTAATCTGATATGGCAAGAATATTTTCGGGGTAAGTGTTGTTGCTGTTTTAATTGACATAAATTAAATTTTGTCCTAAACTTAAAGAAAAGAATTCATATTTTAATGTAAATATTTGCAATTTCGGGCAAAACTCTATAAAAAATTAATAACAAGTGGTCATTGTATTTTTTAGCTAGTCATAGCCTCAAAAATTTTTCTTACAATGTCCTCTTGTTCAAAAGAATTTTCTTTAACTTCTGCCGTTTCCTTGATTTGTTCTTCCGCAAGGTTATTTTCAAAGCTTTTCATTTTTGGCAGTTTTTCGGCCATGTCCTTGATAAAGTAAAGCTCTTTTGCCTCCGGTAGTTCGCCCTCTGTTTTGTATTTTTCAATAGCATTTTTAACAAGCAGATTGACAAGTTCATACAAAGCAGAATAACAGCTATACTTAGAATGAAGAAATTTCGCGCGTTTTTCATCCCATTTTCCTTCCCTCTTCCACGAATGCAATGTTTTTTCATTAATATTAAGCCGCTTTGCAATACCGGAAACCGGCATATTATTCTCAACATAATATTGTTCGGCTAACATTCCGTATTGTTCTTTTTTTGCCATTAATCTTCACCTAACTGGTTTTTGATGTCTTTAATCTCTTTTTGGAATTCAAGCATCTTGTTTTTAACAATAAGCATTTCATCGCCAATCTGTTCAATCTCTTCTGCTTTCAGCAGTTCCAACTCATCTCCGAAGTAGGGATTAATATTTGATTGAAGCTCAAAAATCAGTCGGGAGGCTTTGAGCTTGTATTCGTTATAATCTTTTTGCTTTTGCGCTAATTGCATTTTAAGCTGCATTATCATCGGGTTCATCAAAAATCGCTCCTTCTTTTATATATTTCCTGTAAACCGGACACCATTGATTGTTAATAATAAGCGCTTTGACCTGTTCAAGTTTTTCGTTCTGCAGAAGATTTGAGGCAATCATATCTTTAAGCAGGCTGAAATTTTCCTTTTCACGGGTAAGCTGTAAATCAATAATTTTGCTTAACTGTTCGGTTGTTGATTTGTGATATAGAAACCAGATTACAAAAAGTATAAGAGTGCTGCTGCCTTTTAGAACATTTAGTAGTGCTGCATCCATTAAAAATCCTTTCATTATTGCAAGCCGCCGCGGATGCGGCGG